>Ga0115012_10001222_pt1 | contig 14903 bp, 16 predicted proteins | sample TroAtlMetagenome_FD_88706 | JGI IMG/M metagenome (GOLD analysis project Ga0115012, IMG submission 88706) | Marine eukaryotic phytoplankton communities from Atlantic Ocean - Tropical Atlantic ANT10 Metagenome | ecosystem: Environmental > Aquatic > Marine > Oceanic | place: Tropical Atlantic...
ATGCGTTGAGCAGCGCTTGTGAAAAGCCCTTCCGGTCAGTCAGTACTCTTAGCTACTTCAGAATCATCTATGTCAAGTCAACCGATAAGAGCAAAACCTCCTGTGTCAAGCGGTGTTGTTGGAATGCTTCTTTTTATGGTCACAGAAGTAATGTTTTTTGGAGCATTAATAAGTGCATATCTTGTGATCCGTGCCGGCCTAGATGAGTGGCCTCCGTGGGGACAACCAAGATTACCTATCGAAACAACTGCAATTAACACTTTGGTACTCTTAGTCAGTGGTTTTCTGATGAGTTATTCCCGCAATCTGTTTAAGAAAAAAAATATTTCTGAGGGGCGTAAATGGTTTGGATATTCTATCCTTCTGGGTACTTTCTTTTTTATATCTCAGGGATATGAATGGGCACAGTTGATAAAATTCGGATTGACTGTCTCATCAAGCGTTTACGGAGGTTTATTTTATTTAATTATTGGCGCGCACGGATTTCACGTGATAGGAACACTAGCTTTTTTGATATATGCGTGGAATCGTTTGGGCGCACCTGTTAATCCAATCACTCCAGAAGAAATTTTTCCTTTTCAACTGTTATGGTATTTCGTAGTTTGTGTTTGGCCGGTTCTTTATGTACTAGTCTATTTAGATTGATTCTTTGCCCCCTAATTAAAATCACAAATTCTGCATAAATATGTTATATGGCTCTATTTCTGCAAATCATAATTGTTTCAAGTTTTAGTCTCGTTCCCAGAGTTGTAGAGGCCTGTGCTGTTTGCTTTTCCGGAAAAGAGGAAAGCCTTGAAGCATTTTACCTAACTACAGTATTACTAACTCTTCTTCCGCTTGTTATGCTTTCATTGATTGGTTATTGGCTTTATCGACAATACCGAAAAGAAGAAAACGTCTCCTAGCCTTCAATACTAATGAAATACCTTAAAAGTTCCCAAAGAATCCTACTTTTTCTAGTTATACTTTTTTTAAGTAACTTCTCCATTAACGCTTATACATTGCGTCCATCTGGACTGATTTTTAATGATTATCACGGTTCAACAGTCATAGTGATTGATAAGTCTGTGTGCAGGCTAATGGTCTACAAATTTCATGAATCTTGGGAAATGGACAAGGTTTTCCCTTGTACAACAGGGAAAGTAGACGGCGATAAATTCCATGAAGGGGATTTTAAGACTCCTACAGGAATTTATTGGTTGAATCAGGCTTGGGCAGGTTGGGAACTCGCTCAGTATTATGGGAATGAAGCCAACGTTTATGGCACAGGTGCTTTTGAGGTTAGTTACCCTAATTATTATGACCAAGTTGTAGAGCGTAAAGATGGACACGGAATCTGGATACATGGAACAATTAAAGGAAGCCCAATCCCTACACGCGGCTGTGTTTCGGTAAGCAACAATGACTTCCTTGAACTAACACATTCAGTTAAATTGGGAGATACTCCTGTGATTATTGAAGAAAAAATTTCCTTTTCTCCCAGCGACGAAATCGACCGTGAGCAACAGATTTTGTTAGGAACCATTGAGTCTTGGAGGCGTGCTTGGGAAGGGGATGATCCTGAGAATTATCTTTCTTATTATTCTGATAATTTTCTCACAGAAAAGTGGAATAAACGTTCGTGGCGTAAACACAAACTTAATGTAAATTCTCAAAACGAACGACGTCGAATTCTTATAAATGATCTCTCAGTTCTTAAGAGCAAGAATATTTACCACATTCGTTTTGTACAAACCTATACATCTGCTATTCTCAATGATGTTGGCTTTAAGCAACTCTTTCTAGTCAGAGAGGAAGATGGTCTCAAAATCGTCAGTGAAAACTGGACCCCGTTAAAACAGTTCTCTCCTAGTCCTGCGTTCCAATATGCGTATAAGGAGTCTACTCAAAACTCAATGTAAACTTTAAGTCACAGTTTGTTTAACTCCTAATCTTTTTCTATAGTTGTTACTCTCATCTGCAAGATTTCATAAGTGGTATAACATCACGTATACCATTACACCCGTAACAGAAACATACAGCCAGATAGGCAATGTCACTCTGGCAATCTTTGGATGGCGGTTAAAATTACCGGTTGCTGCAAAATAAACTGTGGTAAGAACCAATGGTAAGACAACTGCTGAGAGTGAAATGTGAGAAATTAAAATAAAAAAGTACAAAGGTCGTATCCAACCTTCTCCATGAAATAACGTGTCTCCATGAAATGCATGATAGGTTAGATAGCAGATTAAAAATAGAAATGAAAAAGTTAGGGCACCAAGCATCATTTTTGTGTGACGAGTTCGGTTACCCTTCCTTATAGATAAATAACCCAAAATAAGACAGATAGAGCTCGCAGAGTTAAGCAACGCATTAACAGCAGGCAAAAAGCTAAGATCAAGAATATTCTCTGTTGGAATTGGTTCTCTGAAGTAAATTAACCAAAACAAAAACAATAAAATCCCAGCAGAGAGTGATAATATCATACTAATAGCAGTTCTGTTAGAAAATTGAATATTCACAATTGCTCCCTTTTAAGTTTAAAATCTGCCAATATGAAAAACATTAAACCTGTTAATGTTGCGGCAATTGCTGTATGCAAGGTTGAGACGATAGCAGGTACTCTTAAAACAGCGTTTAAGATCCCAACACATATTTCCACTAGAATCAACATCACAATACCTAGCCCAATAACATTATAACATTGCCTTTTCCTTAGCCAGAACCAAGACATTAAAATCAGCACCAACCCACCAATTATAGCAATCAGACGATGGAGCATGTGAATCCATTCATTTGTAAATACTGGTAAAAATCGTCCCTGGTATTCAGTAGGAGCTGGAGCTAAAATGTGTCCTTCAATTCCTGACAAATAGGAAACGTCAGTTCCGCTCAAACCAAATGATAAAGGACTTTCCTCATGACAACCTGGAAAAGCTTCACAATGATTTCCGGAAGAAGTGGTACTGTTATAACCTCCTGAAATAATCATTATACACAGTACTGCCAGCATAAATATCAATGGACTTTGTCCAATATTTTTAGTTTCCGTAGAACTTACAGCGACATCTGCAGCAGCTTTATATTTTACATTAGACATATTAAAAGTGATCCTTGTCAAATAAACCATTATTCCAAATAGTATGTTTCCTCCCAACAAGTGAAGTGTAACTATTGGTGGCCAGAGTACCATGGTTACTGTCAAAGCGCCTAAGATTCCCTGGATAATAACTATAATTAAACTGGCGACAGCAAGTTTTCTGAATTTGTAATTTGAAGGTTCCCAAAATGTAACAAAAGTGATGACAATTATTAAAATACCTAAAAATAATGCTGTGAATCTATGGCTTACTTCCAAAGCGATTTCAAAACCGCCAGGAGGGAAAAATTGACCGTAACAAAGAGGCCAGTCAGGGCACGATAATCCCGCATTTTTCAAACGTACATAAGCGCCAAACGGTATCAAAAACCATGTTATTATTGCTGCTCCAATGCATAATATTCTCAACATCTATTTTTACTAATTTTTTAAAATTTTACTGAAATTTGTTCTAATTAATTATGACAATTTTAGACTTGAAACTCAAGTTTCTAAAACTCTGATTAAAGACTAAATTTTATCTTGCCTTACCTATTTTCGACTAGGATAAATTTAAATACTGGCTATGATTGTAGAGAGGGTCATAGCAACCCTTCAAACTATGTTGATTTTTAACTAAAGATTTTTCTGTAACAGTCGATAAAGAATGCAGAAGTATAACTTTATTCTACACACTTTAACCATTCTGGGGATTACAAAAAGTGCGTGCCTAGTTTGTATGAATATTTTAGGAAGGATTGCAAATGTATCATCAAAACATTGACACAAAGTTACAGAAAAGAATTCAATCCAAAGAATTTGAAGAGTCTGTTGATCAGGCTGTTCGTTCCTTCATGTACGATTTGGATTTTATGCTTTTGGAAGAACAACATGCTAGCTCAAGCCATAACTACACATGCATTCAGAATGATACCCTCATAAAGTGGGTGAATCCAGATTAATAAATAATCTGAAAAAATTACATATTAGTTAAGAAACATTTTCAGGGTTTCAAAAATCAGGCACTCAGAGAGAAAGAATCACTCTGTTTCTGAGCCGTGCGTGACGGAGCAGGTATGACACAGTCTGGAAGAATAATTTCAAAAACAACTCCGCGATTGTCCAATAGATTACAACCACGAATTGTTCCCCCATGTGCTTCTACAAGCTGTTTCCCTATTGACAGCCCCAAACCTGTCCCCATTTCCTTGCCTTCTGTATGAAAAGACTTAAATAAATTAGAAATAATCGAATCAGGAATTGGACTTCCATTATCTACAATCTGAATTTTTAGTTCACGCATGCTTTGTGGAATAAAACGAACTTCTATCTGAGCTGGTTTTCCATCCTTTGTATCAGGTAAATCTTGAAATTTTTCCCACGCATTTTTGATAAGATTCACTATCACACGAATTATCTTTCGTCCGTCAAAACGAAGTAAAAAAGCAGGCTGTCCTGCAGGAACTCGGTAAAGCAGGGGAAATTCCTCCATAAAACCCAACTGAGATTCTATTTGCTCCTGAAACTCATCCAGTTGAAATATTTCAGGACGAATCTCCATCCTACCTGAAGCAAAATCCAGAATATCTGTCGTGAGTCCTGTAACGTTGTTAGAAGAATTTTTTATCCTACGTATGTAAGTTAAAGCCTGAACGACTTCAATTGCCTGAATTCGCTCCTTGTCCAACATTTTTATAAGCAAAGTCGCAAAACTTGAAATTGAACCATTTGCGTTGCGGATATCATGACCAAACTCTGCAACTGTATTACCCAATTCAACAAGACGGCGCTCCTTCTTTTTTGCCAGTTGCAGGTCTGTTACAGTTTTTTCTAGTTGTTTTTTTGAATCTTCTAGTTCTTCAACATTTAGAGATAACTCGTCCTGCATTGACTGGAAACGTGTCCATAGTTCTTCCAGGACCCCAATTCGCTGGCCGATCAACGTACTTGCGTCGGAAGTTTGTGGACTATACAAATCACCTATTTCATTTTCACGTCTATATTTGACGAAGTGTTGACAAAGAACATCAACCTGATCTGTAATGAGTCGGGTTTGTTTATAAATCAACAAAGCAACAATCAGAAGAGCTATACTCCCACTGATCAATATACGTATCCAAAAGGGTTTTTTAGCAAAAGGTGAAATATCCGGGGTTACAATCAAAAACCCTTGAGTTCCATCTCTATCAACCGGGATCTGGAATGAAGACTTATTGCCTATTTGAGCGAGATATTCCGTATTATTTTTTTTAACAGTAATTTCTTTTTCGAAATTTAATTCACTAGAACTATAATCAAGCTGAGTTACTCCATTATATTTTTGGGCGAGCAACTTCTCTAATTTTGCTGTACTTGAACTTTCTTTCGCTAGCAAATCACTGAGATTTGATGCTAACAAATTAAGTTCATGCAGAGTTTTTATAGGAAGAGAAGGGGCACTTAAAGAAGATAGTGGTAGAAAGGAACTGAGATAATAAGTTAACAAAAAAATAATAATTGTAAGTAAACCATAATGAGACCTTTTTAGATTGGATTCATCAAGTTTTTTTTCTGGCCTATCTTGCTTAATTATTCTTTTTGAGGCAAGTTCGGCTCTTCTTTTAATTTTCCTGGGAACTTTATATTGGTTTCTATTCGTGACTTTATTAAAAGCATGAATCATATTATCCATTCTGTAAATAAACACCGGTGGTTTTACATTATAGGCTCATAAAATGCTTTTCAAATCAATGTGGAAAATATTGACCATTTAATGTTCTTTATACTAGATGAGCACTATTACTAAAATTTTCTCTGATTTGTTATATGTAAAATCACAAAGCATTGCAAGTATTATTTTTAAAAATAATTGATTTTATATACTTTTTTTTGATTATATATATAGTTTTTTATATTTTATCTATTTATTACAGTAAGTTATAATTATTTTGATAAATTATATATTTAATCAAAAAAAAGCTTATATTTCAGAATTTTGAGTATTTTCCAAAATTTTCTCAGTTGAATTATAAATTCAATAATTTATCTTTTTAACCTCAAATATACGATTTTTTTTATTTCTAATCACTTAAATCATCTTATGATCATACGATGATTTAATCTTGCACATAACATGCAGATCAAATATAATTTTTCTATTTCAAAAAGAATGTCTTTTTTCAGACATTCGTTTTTATTTTATGCCCTAAACAAACAAGGTAATATGAAAAGAGAGTTTCACGACATGCAAGAAAGAGTCAAACAGACGCCAAAAGCTAAACAAGATTACAGAGTAGCAGACATAACACTCTCAGAATTGGGTCGCAAACAAATCACAATGGCTGAGAACGAGATGCCAGGACTTATGATGCTTAGAGAAGAGTATAAGAAAAATAAACCCCTCGTTGGAGCGCGCATAACTGGATCATTACATATGACAGTAGAAACTGCCGTTTTGATAGAAACTCTGGTTGTACTAGGTGCGGAAGTGCGATGGTCTTCGTGTAACATTTTTTCAACTCAGGATGAGGCGGCCGCGGCAATGGTTGAAGCAGGAATCCCTGTATTTGCCTGGAAAGGAGAATCAGAAGAAGAATACTGGTGGTGTCTTAAACAGACTTTAGAGTGGCCTGGAGGAAAAGGACCTAATATCCTCCTTGATGACGGAGGAGATTTAACTGGCTACGTTCATGAAACACGTCCTGATCTAATCTCTGGAATTAAAGGAGTTTCTGAAGAAACAACAACTGGAGTTCATCGACTGGAACAAATGGAACGTCAAGGGTTATTGAAGTTACCGGCATTCAATGTAAATGACTCTGTTACTAAAAGTAAATTTGACAATTTGTACGGGTGTCGCGAATCACTTATTGATGGGATTAAACGCGCTACTGATGTTATGATTGCGGGAAAAATTGCGGTTGTCGCAGGTTATGGTGATGTCGGTAAAGGTTCTGCACAATCATTGAGAGGACAAGGTGCTAGAGTGCTTGTAACAGAAATTGACCCGATTTGTGCATTACAAGCTGCAATGGAAGGTTATGAAATTGTTACAATGGATGATGCTGCCTCAATTGCTGACATCTTTGTTACCACAACAGGATGTTCTGATATAATTTGTCGTGAACATATGGATCGTATGAAAGATCAAGCAATTGTATGTAATATTGGACATTTTGATACAGAAATTCAGGTTTCTTCTTTGAACAATGATTCTTCACTAAAGAAAATTAATATAAAGCCACAGGTTGATCAATATCAATGGCCTGATGGTAAACGAATGATTTTACTTGCAGAAGGACGTTTGGTTAACCTTGGTTGTGCAACAGGTCACCCTGCTTTTGTTATGTCCAACAGTTTCACAAATCAGGTAATGGCACAAATAGACCTCTGGGAAAAAGGCGAAGATTATGAAAACAAGGTTTATGTCCTTCCAAAAATACTTGATGAAAAAGTAGCTCGTTTCCACTTAGATAAATTGGGAGTGAAGTTAACCCAACTGAGTGAAAATCAGGCAAATTATTTAGATATCCCAATTGAAGGACCTTACAAACCCGATCATTATCGTTATTAAGAGGTTTTTTGTCATTACGGCTGTTAAACTTTAAATGCATTAAATGTTTGTCATTAGGATTTGGCTTTGTATCTCTGTTGTTTCTAGGCGGGTGCGGAGAAAAGCCAATTTCCCTGATGAATGCCCCTCCGGATTTGCGCCCAGAAGATCAGGCTCCTATGAAGCCAACTAATAAAGAACTTCAAACTTCAAAATCATTCGTTGCATTTCTTCCTGTGCAATTTTCTGAAAACCTTTCGCGTTTTCATAAAACGCTCAGTGTAAGTTTTGTACAGTCTGTACTGGAGGAGCATGGGGACCTTAAAATTATTGACGAAGTTAGAGTTGCGAGGGCTTTGAACAGCAGCCAATTTAGTCAACTGAAAATATTACTCAAAAAAAACAAATTACGTAGAATTGATGAAGAATTGATAAAACAAACTATTGAATTAGGTAAATGGCTACGTGTTCGCTACATTGTTTTGATGAGAGTTCAGTCCAGCCCGAAAAAAGTTTCATCAACAGAATGGAGTACATATATAAACTTCAGAATTTACCGTGTTGAAGATCCGGTTAAGAATGAAATGAACCATGAGTTTACTTATGTTTTTTCTGAGTCAAGCGATCTCTGGGAAGAAATTGGAAGTCTTGTCAGAGGGCGATTCCCCCTTGGTGGCTTTATTGTCGAATCACGTGCTAATCGTCTCTATGTCAGTGTGAACTTGGGCAGGCGCAACAGGATAACAGAAGGGCAGGTTTGCAAAATTTTCCGTAGGGTTGAAAAAGAAAAGAAAGGAACTAACGGGAAACCGATTACAAGCATTGAGTTTGATCGAATCGGTCAAGTAAATTTGTTTCGTGTTCAGGAGGATTTTTCGTGGGGGATAGTTCCATCAAATTTTAGAAAAGCCGTACTGAATGGTGATGCTGTCCGCTGTTATTGAAAATGTCAGACAGATTAAATTTAAACAAAAAGGAAACCCGCCAAACAATCCTTCAACAACGTAAAGCATTTCCTGCTAAAGAAAAGAATCTGGCAGAGCAACGGATGTTAAAGTTTCTGAAAAATTGGGATGTATTCATTCAGGCAGAAACAATCCATATTTTCATGTCAAAAATTGACGAGCCTAACACCGGGCCAATTATTTTGTACGCATGGGAATCTGGAAAAACAATCGTTGTACCTTATGTACTTCCAAACACGTTTAATCTGTTTCATTCACAACTTAATTCATTTGATGATTTAAGTCCCGGAGCTTTAGGCGTTCTGGAACCTTCTCCAGAAAAAAGAATTCGTATAACTCCAGAAAGTATTAATCTTGTAATAATTCCCGGAGTTGCATTTGATCTACAGGGGGGAAGAATAGGTTACGGGAAAGGATATTACGACAGATTCCTTGAACAGACGAAAGCTTTCCGTTTAGCGTTAGCCTTCGATTTTCAGATTATAGACAAAGTACCTACTGAAAAGCACGATGTACCGATGAATGGAATATTATCAGAATCTGGAATTTTTGAAGTAAACAATTAAAGAGCCTCCTCTCCTAGGAAACTTTTGCAGAACGGGTTAATCTAACTAATTAATGTAAGAAACCAAAAATGAAGAAATTGATAGTTGCATCTATTTTAATACCAATACTTGCAACAATCACAATTTTTCAATATCAAACTTTTTTGTCCAGCTATGCGGAATTTTTTACAGTCAATAATGCCAGTTCTGGAGCTGATGCGATAGTAATTCTCTCTGGAGGGAAAGCTACCAGAATACCTCACGCCCTAAATCTTTTCGCTGATAATTATGCACCACGCATAGTGATGACAGATGAAAAAAAAATGAACGTACGTTTCGCACACCTTTTTTCAACAAATGAGAAAATTGCGAAGGCGATGATTAATGAACTAAAATTGAATGTGCCGATCATCACAGTACCTTCTCTCAAAGGAGGGGCGACGTCTACTTTTGACGAAGCTTACGATCTCAGGGTATTTAGTGAAAAAAAAGGTTTTAAACACTTGATTTTAGTTACAGATGCGTTTCATACACGTAGAGCATATCATGCTTTTCAAAAGATATTTTCTGGTTCTGAGATACGACTGGAAATATCTGCAGCACGTAATGATATTTTCAATGAATCAAATTGGTGGACTTCAGATAAAGGTATTTCGGCTTATGTTTTAGAAAGCATCAAATATCCTGTTTACTTGCTTTCATCCAAAAATGCCACCTTCATCCGTAATGACTAATGCCTAAAAACCCATTGAATATCCGACCTTTTCAAAAAGAGGATGAGACTGCTTTAGTTGCACTCTGGAGAATCTGCGAACTAATTGTTCCTTGGAATAATCCTCATAAGGACATTGCCAGAAAGCTTAAAATTCAACCTGAATTATTTTTGGTCGGTATGCTAGACAGTTTATTGATCGCTTCTGTAATGGGAGGTTATGAAGGGCACAGAGGCTGGATTAATTATTTGGCAGTACATCCTAATTTTCAGGGCCTTGGTTACGGACAGAAAATGATGGAAAGCATCGAATCAGAATTACGAAAAAGAGGATGCCCCAAAATCAATTTGCAGATTCGCCCTGGTAACGATAGAGTTATGGCTTTCTATCAGAAACTGGGATTTAAAGATGACAAAGCACTCAGCATGGGAAAGCGACTTGAAGAAGATCATAACTAAAATTAAATTCATGATTCTATAACTAAAACCGTATCAAAAATGATTTATGCCTGAATTGATGTTGATTATCATCTCTATTCTTGGCGGACTGGTTCTTCTTTTTTTTGGAGCTGACTGGTTGGTAAAGGGCGCAACTACTCTGGCATTGAACTTGGGGTTAAGTCCATTGATTGTCGGACTGACGGTTGTAGCACTGGGAACAAGTGTTCCGGAAGCTCTTGTCAGTGTAAAGTCCGCAATCGATCATCAGGGCGGAATTGCGATTGGAAATGTTGTTGGTTCTAATATACTAAACATAGCACTGATTCTAGGTCTCTCTGCACTTTTCACCCCATTAAAAGTTGATTCACACCTAGTAAAAGCTGACGTTCCGCTTTTGGCAGGTGCGACATTTATGCTATTTGTTCTACTTGAGGATTTACATATTTCGCGCATGGAAGGTGCATTTTTACTGATGTGTATTGCGGGTTATATTACCGGCAATATCATGACAGTCAAGAGAACAACTCCGGAAGAGAACAAAATTGAGGGGCTAGATATTCCGGAGACGCCAGACAAAAATATTTTGCGCGTTATTGCTTTACTAATTGTAGGAATTATAACCTTAGGATTCGGTGCAAATTTTCTTGTTACAGGAGCAGTAGATCTTGCCAGAATCTGGGGGTTAAGTGAAGCTTTAATCGGCCTTACTATTGTCTCAATCGGCACAGGCACTCCAGAATTAGCAACAGCACTGATGGCAGCTTACAGAAAGAGTTCGGATCTTGCAATCGGGAATGCGGTGGGTTCAAATCTTTTCAACATTATGTTTGTGCTAGGGCTTGCTGCACTCGTTGCACCTCTGGACGCCAAAGGGATTAACTCCTCAGACCTTTATGTGATGCTTGCTGTTACGATCCTACTCCTTCCTACAGTAAAGACAGGCCTTGTTCTAGATCGAAAAGAGGGTTTTCTGTTTCTTGCAATTTATACTGGTTACCTCTATTATTTATGGCCTGCTTGAGTTAGAAATTATTCCTCTTTCAAATTATAGAGAGATCTGTTTATAACTCCTGAAAAATTTTTTCGAGGAAATCGATAACCATTGGCAGCTGAAAAACCTTATACCATTTATATTTCTATTTACGGTCTAAATAACAAATTATAAGATTGTTTCATTTATAGATTAATTTTCAAAATATTTTTAATTGCTACTTCTATATAGACTGTTCAGTGCCTGATCCAGATCGGCAATAAGATCCTCCAAGCATTCAATTCCAACCGAAATTCGAATAACTTCAGCACCGGCACCCGCTTCAATAAGTTGTTCCTCAGATAGTTGTCTGTGAGTAGTTGAAGCAGGATGGAGAATCAGTGAGTGGGTATCACCAAGATTTGCAACATGACTAAATAGTTCGACCATTTCCAGCATTTTTATACCACTCTCATATCCACCTTTTACACCAAAAGTAAAAACAGAACCCGTGCCAGCAGGCAAATATTTTTTTCCAAGTTCATAATAAGGGCTTGATCTAAGTCCAGCATGAGAAACCCATTCAACGTTTGGATGTTTTTCAAGAAATTGTGCAATTGCCAAAGCATTTGAACAGTGCCTTTCAATTCGCAAAGGCAGTGTTTCGATACCGTTTAGCGTTATCCAGGCATTCATAGGAGATTGTGAACAACCCAAATCACGCAGACTAATGGCATGGCTGTACATAGTATAAGCTAGGTCACCAAATGTTTCCGCAAAAGTGAGTCCATTATATTCCGGAGAAGGCTCACTCAAACTTGGATATTTAGAATTTCCCAGCCAGGCGAATTTGCCTGAATCTATTACAACTCCTCCAAGTGCATTTCCTTGTCCGGACAAAAACTTTGTCGTAGAATGCACAACTATATCTGCCCCCCATTCAAATGGCTGACTCAAATATGGTGTAGCCATTGTATTGTCAACGACTAATGGGACACCTGCTTCGTTTGCAACTTTAGCAATTGCTTCCAGATCAATCACCACTCCACCCGGATTAGCCAGATTTTCTACAAATATTGCCCGAGTTTTTTCTGTGACTGCCCTATGAAAATCTTCCGGATTGTCTGCATCCACAAAGACTGCACTCCAACCAAATTTACGATAGCTTTTTCCCATCAAGTTAATCGTTCCACCGTAAAGCTTGTTAGCAACAATCACCTCCATTCCAGGTGCCATTAGGGGAAAAAGAGCTAGCGTTTCAGCAGCGTGTCCAGAAGAAGTAACTGTTCCTCCTCTACCTCCTTCCAGTGTCGCAAGTTTTTCTTCCAATGCTGCTACAGTTGGATTGCTTAGACGAGAATAAATAAATCCGGGTGCCTGTAGGTTAAAAAGTGAAGCAGCATGATCTGCATCATCAAACACATATGAGGAAGTTTGATAAATTGGGAAACATCGCGCTCCTGTTGTCGGATCAGGGGCCGTTCCAGCATGAACAGCCAGTGTATTAAACCCATATTGTGGATGCAGTTTTTTCATTTAAGCCTCCGCCTAGAGTTGCTGATAACTCCTGTGTTAATTCCGCCCCACCCAAGTTCACCAAAAAGTCTGGCATATTCTATTTTAGGGCAGCGATTCATCACTACCTGCAAACCTGCTTTTTCTGCAAGTTGAGCCGCATTATTGTTAAAAATTTCCAGTTGCATCCAAAAAACTTTCGCGCCAATCTTGATTGCATCTTCAACCAGTTCATGAGCTTCATGTTCAGGTCGGAACATGTCCACCATGTCTACAGTTCCTGATATAGAGGCTAGATCCCCAAACACTTTTTCACCACATATTTCTTTTTCCTTTGTATTAGGATTAACTGGAATCACCTTGTAACCTTTTTGCAGGAGATATTTCATGACAAAATTACTGGGGCGGTTCCAAGTCGCACTCGCTCCAACCATTGCGATGCTGTTTACATTATTAAGGATTTCCCGGATGTGAGAATCACGATATGAACTGTGATCAATAAAAGTAGATGAGGGCATGATAATAATCTTAAAATATGTTGAGTGAATTTATTAGCTCACTTTAACAGAATTTTATTCAGCCCTGCAAGCAAATTCAATGATCATTGTGAGTCAATCATTCTCAATGTGAAAAGCTGTATAATTGTACGATTTCATCCAGAGTTAGATCGACGAGTTATTGCGGAAGAAAATAATTTCATCCATTCCGTACTCAAATTCACTTTAGGCACATAAATCCGCCCTTTTTTCTCAGTCACTGATACTTCTTTCAATCCTGAGCCAGCTAGTTGTGCACAACCAATAGCTGTCAATTCGGGGTGACTCATAACTTGGATACTGCGTCCTAATACATCAGACAGAAACTGACATATGTAGGAGTTATTAGATAAACCTCCATCAATAGTAATTTCTTGTCCAATAGATACTCTTTTGTCCATGGCAAATATAACCTCAGCAATTCGCAGAGCCACGCCTTCCAATACTGCCTGCACCATATCCAATGGACCAGTATCAAGTGTCATACCTTCAAAACAGGCTCTCGAATCTCGCTGCCAATGAGGACAAGCCAATCCGGATAGTGCAGGAACAAAAATCAACCCTCGATCTATTGCCGCTGGAGTATCAAAAGCATTGATTTCCTTATACTCGGAAAATAATCCTAACCCTCGCGCCCAATTCACCGCAGATGCCGCATTGTAAACACCTCCGTCCAATGCATAAATAGGTTTTTCACTCCCTAAACGCCAGGCAACTGTCGGCAACAATCCATTTGGATCATTCATTTCTGGAGAATTTCCATTAATGACCAGAGCAAATGCTCCTGTACCAAGTGTGATTTTAACATCACCAACATTTCGACAACCATGCCCATATAGTGATGCCTGTTGATCAACAACACTGGCTCGAAGAGGTATATTCCTACCTTTTACTTTCAACTCACCATATTCATCTTGTGTGGACAATATTTCAGGTAATGTATCTTTCGGCACACCAAATAAATTGCACAGTTTATCATCCCATTGCATTGTTTTAAGATTCATTAAAGAGGTACGAGATGCGGTTGTAACATCAGTAACAAATCGGCCAACCAGATTATGCAAAAAAAACGCATCGGTTGTACCAAGTGCCAACCTTTTTTTACCCAATAGTTCTTTTGCTTCTGGAACATTTTCTAAAATCCACGCCAACTTTGAAGCTGAAAAATATGGATCCAAGGGTAGTCCAGTCAAAGCTTTCACTTGTTCTTCATGTCCGTCTTTTTTTAATTTATTTGTTATGTTTGTGGTTCTATTGTCTTGCCAAACGATGACAGGACTAATAGGTTCTCCAGTCTTTTTATCCCATGCAAGACAACTTTCACCTTGATTGTCAAGACCCAGAGCATCTGCACTTTCCAATGCATCACAGCAAGTCAAAATATTTTTCAACAATTCTCGTGGGTCGTGCTCCACCCAACCGGATACTGGATAAAATTGCTTGTGCGTTAAAGTAGCAAAAACCTCAGCCTTACCATCAGACAACATCAAAGCACGAGAACTGGTGGTTCCTTGATCAATGGCCCCGATTTTCATTTAAACCTTTTGATTAAGGGGAAAAGATGGAAGTGTCCCTGCTAAATTTTTGAAAATGTTTTTTGCAGTGGCTCGGCTTTGTTTCAAAAATGGCC
>Ga0115012_10001226_pt1 | contig 14889 bp, 13 predicted proteins | sample TroAtlMetagenome_FD_88706 | JGI IMG/M metagenome (GOLD analysis project Ga0115012, IMG submission 88706) | Marine eukaryotic phytoplankton communities from Atlantic Ocean - Tropical Atlantic ANT10 Metagenome | ecosystem: Environmental > Aquatic > Marine > Oceanic | place: Tropical Atlantic...
CACGCCTCCAAGGGTAGCGGCCGGCACCCTCCCCCCACCCCTCTGCCTACTCCTTCTTCTTCTCCTCCTTCTCCTGGTCCTCCTCCTCGTCGTCGTCGGACGCCGCCAGCCGCTCCTGCCGCTGCTTCTTCCGCTCGCGCTTGCGCTTCTTGCGCTCGCGCTCCTCGTCGTCCGACTCGGACTCGTCGGACGTGACGACGATGACGTCGTCCTCGTCGCTGTAGTCCTCGTCGTCCTCGTCGCTCTCCTCCTCCTCGTCGCTCTCCTCCTCCAGGTCCTCGTCGTCAATCTCGTCGGCCATCTCCAGGTCGGCGAAGGGGCCGTCCTCCTTGCAGAGCAGGCGCGTGTAGTGCGACATGCACCACATGCGCACGAGCGCGGCCGACGCGAGCGCAAAGGTGGGCGCGGCCTCCTGCACGGGCTTGACGCACTCGTCGTAGAGCTTGGCGTGCGCGAGCGCCTCCGAGTGGATCTTGTCAAACTCCTGGTCAACCAGCGCGCAGCGCGCCGCGCTGAAGCCGTCGCCGTAGAACTCCTTCTCGTGCGCCGGCCCGGCGTCGGCGAGCAGGGCGAAGAGCCGCTTGCTGGGCGGGCTCTTCCCGCCCTGGTCGTCCAGCTTGTCGATGACGGCGAAGGCCGACTGCGCGAGCGCGCGCGCGACCTCCTTGCGCTCGTTCTCGGGCAGCTCCGACAGGGTGGGCATCGCGTCCGCCGCCGGTCGACACGCTTCCCTCCCCCTTCCACAAGTTGCAAGGCGGTTCGACAATCGCCTCCGAGCGTGTCGAGCCGACCGGCGGTCGACAATTGTGCGCTTTGCAACTTGCGCGCTTGCCGGCCGCCAACCGGCGGCGACACACATGTTGGGTCGACAACGCTAACTCGGAAGGGCCCGCCCGCACTCGCGATGCCGTTGACAACGGTGCGGGCGGCGGTGGCGACGGGGAAGCGGAAGGGCGGGCGGCGGAAGAAGGTGAAGGAGGAGGAGGAGGAGGGGGTGAAGCCGGTGGTGGTGGAGCGCTCGCCCGAGTTCCGGCGCGCGCAGCGGCTGTGGCGTCGCCTAGCCCGCGTCATCATCGCCTGCGTGCGCCTGCGCACGGACTCGCTGCGCACGCGCATACGCGTGCACATATGCAGGTCGCAGGTGGCGACGGCGAAGCACTTTTGCGAGACCAGGCCGGCGCGGCCGCAGGCCGAGGCGGAGGACCCGGAGGCGGACGTGTATGGCGTCTTTGACCAGTTCCGCCAAGGCCCGGAGCGCGTGGAGCTCTCGCCGTTTGAGGTCGCCATGCGGCGGGCGATGCAGTGCGCGTGGGTGCCCGAGTATGGCCTGAGCTACGAGGACGAGCGCCAGATCCGCAAGCAGCCCGACTGGTACAAGGTGGTCGAGGTGGTGTCGCCGGAGGTCGTGGCGCGCGCGGTGCCGCCGACGAGCTACACGTGCTACTGCTGCGGCGGGTGCGCGGCGGCCGACGTGCAGACGCCGCACGACGTGTACACGGTCGGCTACCGCCTGGGCGGGCACGAGACGGCCATGCGCTGCGTCGCGGAGATGGCCGACCTGCTGGTCGACGGCAACTTTGACGAGGTGACGCGGCGCACGGCCGTGTGCCGCAAGACGGAGTGCATGCTCGCGCAGAACCTGCTGAGCTTTGACAACTACGAGGCGTGGGTGATCTCGTCGCCCGACCCGCGGCCGCAGCTCGAGCGCGGCACGGACCGCAAGGACCAGGGTTTGCTGCTGAGCGAGAACCTGATCTTCCTGCGCTGCCTCGCCGTGCAGCGGCCCATGCCGTTCACCGAGAAGCAGCTGCTCGCGCTCTTCCAGTGGGTGATCAAGCACTCGCAGTTCGTGCAGGAGCGCGAGAAGCGCATGATCGCCACGGCCATGGCCGTGGCCGACTACCCGCACCTCTTCCTGTACCGGTTCAAGGAGCCGCAGAGCTTCGTCAACCGCATGGCGGCCTTCGCGCGCCGCTACGCGGAGACCAGCATCTTCCCGCACCTGCTGCGCATGGACCTCAACCTGTTCAAGTGGCGGAGCGGCATGAAGCAGCTGCTCGAGCAGGCGATGCCCAAGCCGCCCGACGTCGTGTACGCGCTGCTGTGCGAGGACAACTGGCGGCACCACCACGGCACCCGGGAGTGGGTGGAGAACGGCCGCCGCGTGCACCGCATCAAGAAGGGCGCGACGCACGCGCCGCTCTTCACGCTGCACGGCTTCCACAAGGCCATCCGGGCGGCCGTCGAGGCCAAGCCCAAGTACGTGCTGCGCTTCGAGGGCGCGACGGAGACGCGCACGGCCGCGATGGGCCACCACGGCCAGGAGCGCGACCTGCAGAAGTTGGAGCGGCTCCTCGCCGGCACGCCGCGCAAGCACCTCACCGTCGGCAGCGGCGTCGCCCGGATGCCCACGTGCGCCACGTGGCAGAACGACTCGGGCGTCTTCCCGCTGGAGCGGTACCGCTCGGTCTTCCTGGCGGCCGGGTGCGACGCGCTGGAGTGCGACGCCATGGTCGACCTCTTCCTGGAGAAGCTGCCCCACGGCAACACGCTGGGCTACGAGATGCAGAACCCCAAGGAGGAGGACTCGCTCTCCAAGGAGTGCACGATCCTGCGCCCGGTGGAGGAGTACACGCCCGACAAGGCGCTCCAGCAGAACGGCAAGCGCAAGGCGGCATGGGCGGCGGCGGACAGGGGGCCCGACATGGTGCCGCTCGGGGCGCACCCCAAGGCCGCGGCGGCGGCGCGCCGCTGAGGCGGGACCATGGTCGGGGTGTGGCGTGTGCGTGTTGTTTTTTGCACCGTGTTATGATTAAGAACCACACTCATGCTCACTCACACACGCACTCACAAACACAACGTTCACGCCGCACCGACGAGCGAGTTAGGATTCCTCGCCGTTGGTGGGGTCCCACTCTGGCGCGCCCACGCAGCTGTCGCGCCACCTCACGAAGTGCCGCTCAGCGCCCTTGCGCGAGTAATTGCGCCAGAGTTCGTGCAGCTCACGGTCCCAAGAGTGAACCTGGAACGCGTCGCGATGCAGCGCCACCACGTGGAAGCGGTCGTAGCTGAAGTACGGGCGCTGGAACACGAAGTATTCGCCCGCCACCGCCTCAACGCGCACAGGGAACACGCGGCAGGGGCCGAACGTGCCGTGCTCCGTGATCTTGTACCAGAGCACGCCGGACGCCCGGTTCTCGTATTCGCCGTGAACCGCGTCCACCATCTCGCGCTTGCGCTTGCGCTGCACCTCCGCGCCGCTCGCCCAGTGCGGCGGATAGTCCTCGGCCATACCGGCCTCGTTCGCTTGGATGAGCGCCGCCATCGCCCCAGGGCGGCGCGGGTCGGCGAGCGTGATGCGCGCCGAGCGCAGCCAACCGAGCAGGCGCGGCACGCACTTGAGCAGCCCGCGATGCCGGATCTGCATGGGCGACGTGCCGTGCAGGTGGATCAGGTAATCGCTGTGCTCGCCGCGCGCGTACGCCTTGAGCCGCGACTCGGTCGCGTGGGCCGGGTCAAACTGGTGGCCCACAAAGCCGACGCTGAACGGGAGGCAGTTCTCCTCCACCGAGTAGAGCGTCACCTGGTACCCGAGCCGGCGCACGAACGGCACGACGAAGTCGGCGAGCTGGCAGTAGCTCAGCGCTTGCAGGTGCTCGTGGTGCGGGAAATCCGCCGGCGACATGTTGGTACCGGTGTAGCCCAGTTTCTTCATTTGGGCGGCCTTGTGCACGACGGCCGCCAGCCAGGGGTTTACGACCAGCGCGTGCGCGACCTCCTCCATCGTCGGAAGGAGCTCGGGCCCGGAGTTGTACTCCGCCAACTTGCGCGCGTGCCCCAACCGCGCATTCGACAAGCGGGTCTCGTACTCCTCCCCGGTATACTTGACAAGGGGGATTGTCGATCTCGCGAGTGCGGGATCGTCGGGCGCGTCGGGGGATGCCATTTCGGTAACAAACTACGCTTTAGATCACTCTCCTCCACGCGTCCGACCCTACCACGCACTGGTTCACGCGCCGCAGCTCGCTCTGCGCGTACGCGTCCACGCAGTCGGCCGTGGCGGTCGACAACGCCGCGAGCAGCAGCTTGAGCGTCTTCCAGTGCCGCCGCGCCACGGCCGCCTCGGCGCTGTGGTCGGTCGCGAGCACCAGCTGGTTGAGCGCGCCGGTGGCGACGAGCTCCTGCGTCGGCACGTAGCCCGTGTCGCCGCTCGTGGCCAGCGTGTGCCGCAGCGCGTGCAGGCTCTCGGTGTGCGCGCGCACGTTGTCGAAGATGAGCAGGCTGCTCGGCGCCGTGGTGCGCGCGGCGATGGCCACCGGCGAGTACTCGGGCTGCACCACGACGACCCGCCCCAGCTCGTCGCCGCCGCCGGCGAGGCTCACCTCGATCCGGCACGTCTGCTGCCCCCGGTGCGAGAGCGTGAAGAGGTGGCCGCGCGTGCCGGTCGCCTCGCACGCCATCGGCCGCCACGCGACCGCGTCCGCGCGCACCATCGTCGGGTGCACCACGTTGGCGCACTCGAGCCGCGGCGACGCGCGCAGCGTCACCACGTCCGGCGACTGCGCAAAGGTGACCAGCACCGCGTCCGAGAAGTCGTGCACCCACGAGGGGAAGACCGAGTCCAGCTGGCCGGCCGTCGCCACCGCGGGGGGCGCCGCGTCCAGGTGGAACTCGGGCGGCAGCTGCGCGTACCGGCTCGCCTCGGTCGGCGGCGTGCGCGGGGGCGAGACCACGTAAGGGCCGAACAACCCGCCGGTGGGCGTCCCGATCGCCGCCCCAAACAGCGATCCGGGACGCTCGGGTGGTTTGGGGTCGCCGAAGATCGGCGACCGGATCGACATCGGTCGCTTGTCGAGTCCCGACCCTCACCTCCTTACAAGTGCAAAATCCCAGTTATTGTTTTTTTGCGCACCCGCCGGAAACCTAACTCAGTGCCCATCACCGCCATTTGCGGTGAGCATGTGCAGGTCGATGACGCCGACGAGCACCTTGCGCAGCAGCTCGCACTCGCGCTGCGCGTACTTGAGCTTGGCGTGGAGTTTGGCCACCTCCGCCTCCTGGTTGGCGACCTCGGCGCCGAGAACGCGCTCGCCAACGCCGCGCTGGACCGCGAGCGCGACGGCGGCGGTGCCGCCGCCGCCGCCGCCGCCGTTGCCGCCGTTGCCGTTGAGCGGGCCGAGCGGCACGCGCACCTGCAGGTTGGGCTTGGTCGCGCGCGGTAAGGCGGGCGGCTCCTGCTGCCCGTAGCGCGTGTTGGCCGTGAGGGTGAGCCGAAAGTTGGCGTCAAAGTCGGCCGCCGCCGCCGCCGCCGGCGTCGGCGAGGGCTTCATGGAGAGCTGGCCCTTGGAGTTGAAGTCGGACGAGTTGAGCACGCCGTCCTCGGCGTAGAGCTTGACCAGGTTCTGAGAGCTCCGAAGGACCGGAACGGGGCGGTTGTCGGGATTGTCAACGTCCATCGGAAAATCCATCGAGCGTCGTGAGTGCGGGATGCGCCGGCGGGCGGGTGCGGGTCGACAAGCGCGCGGACACGCGGCTCAAAAAAAACACCACCCCATGTTAAACAACACGCGCCCGCCTACCATGGCGACACAAATCTACACGCGACACGCATACACGCGCCCCGCCCCGCGATCGCTCAGCCACGCCAGGCCGCGCAGAGGATGTCCACGTGCCGGTCCTGCACGAGGCGGTTGCCCATCGGCAGCCCGCTCATCGGCGAGGTGCGCTGGCCGGTGGCGAACCAGCGCGCGAGGGCCTCGCGCTCGTAGAGGTAGCCGTCCTGCGCCAGGACGGGGTCTTCCATCACCTCGAGCGAGATCGCGCACGTGGCGATCGCCGGCGCCTCGCGCGGCACCGCCTCGTACTCGGAGTCGGCGCCCGCCTTGGCGATCTCGTCGGCGAGCGAGCGCGCCGGGAAGTGCTTGGCGAGCGCCGAGCCGATCGCCTCGCCCGTGATGGGCGACGCGGGCGCGGCCCGGCCCTCCCAGTACGCCTGCAGCGCCGGCTCGTTGTAAAGGTACCCGTCCTCGGCGAGCACCGCCTCCGTCAGCAGCTCGCCGCTGATCGGGCAGCGCACGACCCGCGCGAGCGGCTGCTTGCCCTCGGGCGGCGCCTTGATCTCGCGCGCCGGCGCCGCCGCCGCCGCCGCCGCCGGCGCGGGCGGCTCGTCCACGGCCATCGCCTGCAGCTCGGCGGCCAGCTTCGCGTCGTCCTTGCACTTCTTGGCGAGCGCCTTGGCGCGCTTGCGCGCCCCCTTGGACTCCGCCTTGGCGGCGCGCGTCGCCACGCGCGCCGCTTGCTGTGTCAGGTAGTCCTCCTCGGACACCAGGTGCGCCTGGTCAAAGACCCACTTGAGGGACGGGTGCGTCTGGCCCGACGGCTCCGGGCGGGTCGACGGCGCCCACTCGATCTGCCACTGCCGGCCCTCGCCGCGCAGGAGCGCCTTGAGCACCACCTGCCGGCCGTGCAGGTCGGTGCGCCGGTGCGCCTCGGCGATGCGCACCAAGGCGCCCTTGTAGAAGAGCGGGTCGGCGGCCGCGCTCGCGGCCTCGTCGTCGCTGTCGTAGAGCGACACGTCCCACTCGCCCGTCGCCTGCGGCGCGGGCGCGGGCGCGGGCGCGGGCGCGGGCGCGGGCGCGGGCGCGGGCGCGGGCGCGGGCGGCGGCGGCGGCGGCCCCCGGCGCGGCGGGCGCAGCGTCGACGTGGGCGTCTCCTCGTGGCCCTCGGCGACCTTCCGCTCGCGGTTCCGCGGCCCCGTGAAGTACTCCGTGCGGCCGCCGGGGTGCCACGTCTTGGCCTTGGACACCTCGTTCGGCGTGGTGCCGCGGTAGAAGGTCACCGTGCCGTCCTGGTAGAGCCGGCGGACCAGGTAGGCCCGGCCCGGCGGGCCGGCGTAGAACTCCTTGGTGCACCCCAGGTTGCGCGCGGGGTCCTTGTCGGCGCAGACCATGCGCTCCTCGCCCCGCGGCCCGTGGTAGATCATCGTCCGCCCGTCGTCCATCGACATGTGCGTCTTGGCGCCATCCGTGTTGTAGTAGCACCGCCCCTTGAGGCCGTTGCCCTTGCGCAGGAAGTCGATGCGCGGCACGTTGCCGTCGGGGTGGAACACGCGCACGTACGCGACCATGTCGTTCCCGTATGACACCAGCGCGAGGTCGGTGACGGTGCGCCACGCCAGCCGCACGCTCGGGTTGCGGCTGTCCACGAAGGTGCGCTGGATGCACGCGGACTTGGCAAGGTGGCGCTGGCCGCGCTCGTCTTCCACGGACAGGTACCCGTAGCCGCGGCGGTCCGGCCCCCACAGCTGGTCGACAAACTTGATGGTCACCCCGCCGCCGGCCAGCTGGCCCGTTCCGATCACCTCGTATTCGTCGCCCCGTATGACCGTGTTGAGCCTGCGCGTGTCGGCGCCGTCCTGGATCACCCAGGTGTAGGGGTACACGTGGTCCTCCGGCGTGTCGGCGGGCGACGCGGCGAACCCCGCCTCCAGCAGGTAGCGCTTGCCGGTCTGCGCCTTGAGGAACGCCGGGAGCGCCTCGTCCGAGTAGTACTCCTCGGCGTGCATCGAGAAGCACGCCTCCTTGTGCCGCATCGCTACCCGGAGCGCCTCGTCCTCGTCGTAGTACGCCTCGCCAGCAATCGACATTTTCGCAATGAAACCTGACAAGTGGACGTCACGAGTGCGGGATGCCTAAAGTCAACAATCGGGCGCTACCGGCAAGCGAAACCTTGTTAACTTTGACAATCGACACGTTGCACACGTACACACGCACACGTACACACGCACACGCGACTTGGTTGTCGACCGGCGCCTCAGGCGCGCCACGCCGCGCAGAGGATCGCCACGTGGCGGTCCTCCACGACGCGCTGGCCCATGGCCGTGTTCGTCATCGGGCTGGTGGTCGCGCCCGTGGCGAACCACTGCGCCAGCGTCGCCCGGTCGTAGAGGTTGCCGTCCTCGGCGAGCACCGGCTCCTGCATCACCTCCTGCGAGATGGGGCAGAGCACGAGGTCGGGCTCGTCCGCCGGCACGCCCTGGCCCATGGCCGGCGTCGCGATCAGCTCCTTGACGACCGAGCGGATCGGGTTGTGCCGGCAGAGCACGCTGGTCGTCGTGGCGCCCGTCACCGGCGAGACGAGCGCCTCCTTCGTGGTCCAGTGCGCCTGCAGGCTCGACTTGTTGTAGACGTAGCCGTCCGAGGCGAGCACCGCGTCCTCGAGCAGCGCGCCGTCGATCGGGCAGCGCAGCTGCTCCCGGAGCGGGCGCTGGCCCTCGGGCGGCGGGCCGGGGGGCGCCGCCGCCGCCAGCACCGCCGCCTTCTCCTCCTCCTGCAGCTCGGCGGCCAGCTGCGCGTCCGACTCCAGCTGCCTGGCGAGCTTGTTCGCGCGGCGGCGCGCCTTGTCCGACTCGGCCTTGGCGGCGCGCTCGGCCTGCTTGGCCGAGCGCGCGGCGAGCCACTCGGCCTCCTTGACCAGGTCGGTGGTGAGCACGACCCAGCGCGTCGCGCCCTTGGGCGGCTTGGGCACCGGCGCGTCAAGGAACTCGATCTCGCGCTCGCCCGCGCGCAGCTTGCCCGCCCGCGACAGGATCTTGATGCGCTTGCCGTGCAGGTCGGTGCGCGGGTGCGACGCGCCGATGCGCATCACCTTGTCCAGCTCGTCCTTGGGCGCGGGCGTCGCCCCGTTGGCCGACGCCGCGCCCTGCTCGGTGGCCGGCCGGACGGTGGCGAGCGCCTTCTTCATCGTGGCCTGGGCCAGCCTGCACGTGATGCGATCCACCTCTTCGGGCGCCACCGTCGGTCCACAGACCCCCGCGGCGCACATGGCCCGGGCCTTGGCGTCCGCCCGGGCGATGAACTCGTCGAGCACGCGCTTGGCCTCCTCGTTGGACACGCCGTTGTCGGTCATGATCTTGAACGAGGCGGCGAGCTCGCCCTCAAGAACGTCCATTTGGGCCTGGTTGGAGGGGTCGCGCGGGGCGTGCTCCTCAAGCCTGGCGGCGCACACGGCCGTCACGTTCTGCACGCCCTCGTGGACCTTGATGATCTCGGCCGCCCGCGCCGGGCAGCAGCCGAGGAAGTGCGAGAGGACGCAGGCGCGCGGGTCCGGGTTCTCGCCGCCGCCGGCGGCGAACGCGCGCGCGGCGAGCGTCGCCCAGGCCGCTTCCGGGTCCTCCTGGTTGCTCGCTATGACCTCGCTGATGCGCTCGGCGGGGGCCACCTCCATGAGCTGCTTGGAGAGGCCGTTCAGCTCCTCCTGGTCAGCCTCGCGCTCAAAGGCGTCGCAAATGGCCAGCACGGCCCGGACGAGGCCCGGCGTCGGCTCGATGGTCTGCTCGCCGTCGCGCGGCTCGTAGCCAACGCCGACGAGCGCCACGGCCCGCCAGTCGCCGGAGTACAGCTCGGTCCGCCCGTCGGGGTGCCACACCTTGCTGACGTGCACAAAGTTGGGCGTGGTGCCCGCGAAGAACTTGATGGTGCCGTCCTGGAACACCTGCCGCGTGAGGTAGGCGCACCCGGGCGGGCCGGCGTAGAACTCGCGCACGACGCCGCTGCTCACCGCCGGGTCCCTGGTCATCGTGACCATCCGCTCCTGGCCGTAGGCGCCCGTGTACATGGCCTTCATCCCGTTGCTGTACTCGATGCTCCGGCGCGCGCCCTCGTCGTTGTAGAAGCAGCGCGCGGTGAGCCCGTTGCCCTTGCGCAACCACACCGCGGTCTCCCGGTTCTCCCGGCCGTCGGTGGGGTTTTCGTACACGTACGCGTAGGGAAACAGGTCGCGCCGGTCGTCCAGGAGCGCGAAGTCAACAAGGACGCGCGCCCCGATCTTGGTCGTGCCCTGGGCGTCGTAGAACTCGCGCAAGACGTACGCGGACCACGCCATCTCCTCCTCGTCGCCGTCAAAGGTGCCCAGGTGCTGGGCCACGGCGCGCGTCATCGGGCCGCACGCGTAGTCGCGCGAGTACACCCGGTTCGTCCCCGCGTGGCGCTCCTCGTGGAGGAGGAGGCGCCCCTTTTCGCCCGTGTGCTGGGGCACGATCACCCGGATGATTCCCTTGGTCGGGTGGCCCAGGTTGGTGCCCACCGACTGGTGCTCAAGCAGCGGGTGCAGCTCCGGCGCCTGGTCCTGCGGGATGAACGCGTAGAAGGGCGGGCGGTCCTCCCGCAGGTACGAGGGCATGTCCGCCCGCAGCAGCCACGGGGCGTCGAGCGCAAAGCCGCTCCGGTATTGCAGCGAGTGCGTCTCGCCCTTCTCCTCTTGCGTGTACCGCTGGTAGCCCTCCCGCGCCTGGTGCCGCTTCTGCTCCGGCGTGCACAGGTTGTCGCGGTGCATCTTGCGCTCCAGCAGCTCGCGCGACAGATCCTTGCTGGTGTTCGTCGGCATGATCACCTTGTCGATACCTGACAAGCAAGCAAGCGCGAGATTGTCGATCTCACGAGTGCGGTGGCTCGAGGCTGTGGGGGAGGGTAACGCACCCAAACGCGTTGCTGTTGTTAGCGTGTTATTGACAAACCCGACACGCGCTCGACACGCAACCACGCGCACACCACACACCTACATGTCCTCAAGCATCGACCACGCCTGCGGCTCCGGCGCCGGCGCCGGCGTCGGCGTCGGCGACGGCAACGGCGGCGGCGCCCCATGGTCCGGCTGGGCCCAGCCCGCAACCATCACACCGACGTTCCCAAACCCGCGCTGTGCCTCCTGGAAAATCGCCTCTTCCCTGTCCTTGCGCGCCTGCTCCCTCGCGCGACAATGGTTGTCATAGTCGCGCATCAGCGGGTGCGCCTGCGAGCGCACCTGGGCCCTGACCTGCGCGTTCTTTTCTGCCGTCGTGATGTCCAGCCGGTTCACGTGCACCTTCAGGAGGTTGTACCGAACGTGCTGCGTAAACTCTGACCTGCACTTGTCCAGCAGGAGCTCCCGCTCCTCCTCAAGCCGCTTGGTGCGCGCCTCGCTGTACTGGATGTAGGCCTCCAGCTGCTCGATGTACTGCGGGCTCGGCGTTGGCCGCATCTGCGACGTGGTTGACAATCGACAATCGACAATCAACATCTCACGAGTGCGGGGAGGGGGTGGGGGTGGGGCCACCCATGCGCCCTAACCCTTACCAGGCGCTATCCTGCGACGTTTGGTCTTCCCGAGCCATATGCGCGCGGGCGCTTCAAATGTCAACCAAGCTCGCGGGCTTGGCGACGCTGCTGGGCGGCTCGGTGTGGCTCGTCGACCTGCCCAAGCCCGTCGTGCACGTGAATGAGCCCAGCAGCTTCATGTCCGCGTGGCCGAGCGAGGCGGTCGCGGGCAGCACGCTGCCGCCCGAGTGCGCCTTCTGGAACCAGAGCGTCGTCTTCAGCAGCGAGATGTGCAGCCTCTTCGTGGTCAACCGCGCGGCGGCGGCCTACCCGAGCGCGAGCGCGCGCGCGATGCGGTGCGCGGCGGCCTTCGGCGTCGAGTGCGTGCTCTCGCCGGAGATCGGGCTGGCGATGCCCGCCGCCTTCCTGTACGACTACGCGACGTCGACGATGCGCATGCTGATCGCGCCCAAGCTGGTGCCGTCCGAGTCGAACCAGACGCGTGTGCGCGTCTCGCCGCCCGACTCGGACGGCATCACGCAGACGCGCACGCTCGTGCTCAACGAGACGGTGCGGGTGGAGTACCTCGACGGCCAGAGCAAGGCCCTCGGCACGGGCGTCCTGCAGAAGGAGGAGGCCTTCTGCGTGCAGCTGCTTCGACAAGCGTTCGAGCCGGATTGTTGGAAGGCGTTGGACTGACACGCGCTAACTTTTGCAACTCGCAACGGCTTGCCCGCGCCGACGCGCGCGCGATGGCGCGCGTCGGTCGACAACCCCGGCCCGGGTGGGAGATTGACACGACCGAGTGGCTGGAGCAGTGCGACCGGCTGCGCGCGGCCAACCCACCGCAACGCCCGCACACCAACCTGGTGCAGACGGCGCTCGCGGGCGAGGTGGGCGAGTACACCGCCCCTGACCACACCGCGGGTGAAAACTTTCCGGGCCGGCAGCCGTCGACGGTGCAGCTCTCGCTGTTTGACGCGGGCGTGACGAACGCGGTAGACGGGTTTCCCAAGAAGTATAGAGTGTCGAGTGCGACCAAGTGTGACAAGCCGTAATCTTGCAACTTTTGAACGTTCCCGCACTCGCGAGCCTGACAAATGGCGCTGGTGTGGGGGGGGAGCGATTGGGTGCGCCAGGGGTCGGACACGGAGTCCGAGGGCGAGGCGCCCCCCCACACGCCCTCGCCGGCGCCGCCGGCGCGCGTCGTGTTCCGGTGCGGCACCGACGCCGACACGTTGGAGGCGGCGGTGGTGCTCGTAGTGTTCCAACGTGTGGTGCGTCACTTTGGCGCGTATCGCTATCGGGTTCCTTTTAAATAAACGTCCCACCCCCCAAACCCATGGAACTCAACCGGCAGACCAAGATGGCCCAGGTCGCCAGGATGAAGGAGGCCGAGCAGGCGATGGCGGCCAAAATAGACAAGCTCGTCTCCAACGGCGAGCTGGAGGACGAGGCGCAGCGCCGGGGGTGCGGCGCCGGGTGCTTCCCCTGGTTCCGACGGGGCGGCAGCAGCCGCCTGACGCAGGACCAGGGCATGGAGGTGGCCGTCTTTGGCCAGAGCGCCGCGGGCGGCAGCGCGGCGAGCGCCAACGCGCGCCTGGAGAAGGCGGCCACGCAGATGGAGAACCACGCGGAGCAGCTCTACGCCAAGGCGGGCGCGAGCCGCGCCAAGGCGAAGGCGATGATCGCGCAGGGCAAGAAGCCCGAGGCGATGGCGGCGCTCAAGCGCGCCAAGGCGTTGGAGAAGCAGGCGGAGGTCGCCGCGAGCACGCACGCCGCCATCGAGCAGCAGAAGGACATGCTGGAATCGTCGCTCGTGCAACGCGAGGTCGCCACCGCGCTCTCGGCCTCGATCGCCACGACGAAGAAGAAGACGCGCGGGCTGCTGGAGAAGGCGGAGCGCGCGGTCGACGGCAGCGCGGAGCTCAAGGACGCGGCGGACGAGATCTCCGAGGTCATGGGCGGGCTGGCCACCAACGACCAGTACGACGAGGACGATCTGCTCGAGGAGCTCGAGCTCATGCAGCGGGAGGGGCAGGCGGCGGCTGCGGCGGCGCCCGAGGCGGCGCCCGTGGCGGCCAAGGCGGAGGTCGAGCCGCAGGCCATCGTGGTGGGCATCGACCCGACGCTCTTCCCGGAGGCGCCGCGGGGGAAGGCGGAGGCCAAGCAGTCGCTGCTCGCGGCCGACTCGGCCGCGGAGACGCACTGAGCGTTTGTTACCATGACCGTTGTTTTTTAAACTCCAAAACACATACACACGCACGCACGCACCCATCACCAACGTGCACGCCATTTCGGGTCCAGCCACTCCGCTCTGCGGCGCCTGGACCTCTCGGACGCCTTCCTCGCTGTTTTCACGACCTCCGGGTCGGCGAAGAGCCGCGGCGAGGCGTACATGTGCGCGTACCCGGTCTGGTGCACCGCCGCGAGCACGACCTCGCGGTCGTCGCGCAACCGCTTTGTGGCCCACTGGAGCGCGATCCCGTACCACGTCACGATGCCGAGCACAACCTCGCGGTCGTCGCGAAAGCGCTCCATGATGTCGCGCCGGTGCAGCACGTACCTGCCGTGCGTCGCCGCGAGGATCACGTCGCGGTCGTCGCGCATCAAGGCGTTGTCCAGGTCGCACAGCCCGTTCCCGTTGTGGCGCAGCGCCGCGAGCACGAACGCCTTGACGCGCTTGTGCGTGTCGCACGCGGTGCGCAGGGTCAGGCGGCCCTCGCGGTACGCGCGCACCGTCTCGCACAGCCAGTAGAAGGTCAGGCGCGGGTTGGTGTTCTCCGAGACAAAGCGCACGCGCTCCGGGAAGTGGCGCTCCAGCAGCGCGCGCCACTCGGTCTCGGCCTGGTAGCACGCGTCGCGATGCGCCCGGCTCAGCACGGTCCACGCGGCGGCCGCGCGCGCCGCCGCCTCCGGGTCGTCGTACGTCTCCACGATCGCGCCGAGCACGGCGCCGATGGCGTCGCCGTCCAGCTCGGGCACGCGCGCCGACCTCCCCGAAAATGTCGAGTCTGACAATGGCGCGTCGCGAGTGCGGGAGTCCGCACGCTTGTTGATCGGCGCGGTCGCGCTTGTCGACATGGTCCGACGGTGCCGGGCGCACGCGTGCGATATCCCGCGCCCGGCCAGCACACCACTAAGGGCGTGACGGCGCCATGGCCGCCGACGGGCTGACCCCCTCTCTGGCCGGGCTGCGCCTCGGCGCGCCCACCGGGTACCCCATCCTCGATGCGAGCGGCCGGCCGAAGCACGTCCTCGCGGTCGAGCCCAACTTTTGGGCCATGTTCCGCCGCCTGATCAACGCCGGCTTCGTGCGCATCGTGTGCACGCCCTACCCGAACAGCGTGTGCGAGCTCCGGTTCCACATGCAGTGCATCGGGAGCCTGCGGGACCGGTACTTTGACCCGTCGGTCGCGCACCTGACCAGGCCCGAGTTTGACCACATCAAGCAGCTGATCCAGCAGCCGCCGCTCGGCTTCCGGATGGGCAACGACCGCACGTGGCGCCGCCCCTTCAGCCACTGGTCGGACGAGGACCGCGACTTGCAGCGCTGGCTCAAGACGGAGGCGGACGCCTGGGGGTTCAGCTTCGGCCCCGACGGCGCCAGGACCAAGGAGCGCGAGGCGGGCGAGCGCCGAGCCATGCAGATGCGCATGCAGAACGCCGTGGCCAACCAGGCGCACGAGCAGCGGACGGCGCGCGAGCGCGACGAGCGCGCGGCGCGCCTGCTCAACGGGCCCGCCGAGCCGTCGGCGGACGACAAGGCGTGGTACAGGGCCACCTTTCACGTCGACCTGGACGCCGCGCGCGCCGA
>Ga0115012_10001227_pt1 | contig 14887 bp, 23 predicted proteins | sample TroAtlMetagenome_FD_88706 | JGI IMG/M metagenome (GOLD analysis project Ga0115012, IMG submission 88706) | Marine eukaryotic phytoplankton communities from Atlantic Ocean - Tropical Atlantic ANT10 Metagenome | ecosystem: Environmental > Aquatic > Marine > Oceanic | place: Tropical Atlantic...
GAAGATTTTGTACAAGGGGTTGTTGAGTCAACATCAGAACTAGGAGCACCGTTTATAAGTGAATCTATTTGGACACAAGGTATAACTGATATATTTGTCAGAGGTGGTCGTACCAGAGATGGTAGAAGATTATATTCTGAGCAAACACCTTTCGGTGAAAGGTTTTCTATAGCAGTAAAACATTTAGCAGAAACACAATATCCAGGTTCTGCTGCGCAAGCTTTCAGAATATTTAATTCTATTGTAAAAAACCCTGATGAGTATGGTAGAACATATGAACTTGCAGATGAAGTATTAGGTATCGCTGGATTACGTGCTGTTAAGGTAGATCCTGTTCAATCAATGCAATTTAAAATAGCAGATTTCAGGACAGGGATAAACAACTCAAGACGTGAGTTTACATCGCCATTACTTAAAGGTGGAGCGGTGACCGCGGAACAAATTGTAGATAGATATCAGGTTGCTAATCAAGCCTTGTTTAAGGTGCAGAAAGAAATGTCAAAAGACTACTACGGAGCTTTGTTATTAGGTGCTACACCAAAGGATCTAAATGCTCAGTTTGCAGATCGTGTATCTAACGTTCAGCTTAGGGCACTTATAAAAGGTAACTTCAAACCATTCATACCATCAGAAAACATTGAAAAATCGTTTAGAGAAAATGCTAAAAAAATAGGTGGAGTAAATGCATATAACGTAGCTAAAGAAACAATAAGACGAATAGCTAAACAATACTCAAGATTGAGTTTATTTGATGATGCACTGCCTCTTTTTGACAACCCGTACAAGACGTCAGCCTTACCTGACCTTGGATTGAGCAATGTTCCGGCACCAACTACTGGTTTAGGTTTGCAAACTCCAGGGGTATCTGGTATCACTAATAATATACAAACAACCGCACTAAAAGGTCAAAGAGTGTTTGGCCCTAATGATACGGTATTTGGGGGTTAGATGAACGATACAGTAAAAGGCATAACACCAGAAGACGAAAGAGAACATATTATATCTCTGTATGGTCATGTCAAAGGCGTTGAACGTGAAATAGAATTAATAAAAACTAATCACCTAAAACACCTGGACGATAAAATTACGCATGTACATCAAGACGTAGAGGCTTTGGGTGGCAAGATAGACAAAATCTATTGGGTAGTCTTAACCACGGTGGGGGCTGTTGGTTTAGTATTTATAGAAACACTGTTGGGGATGATATGACATTTGCAGAGGCATTCGCAGACGCGAGAAAGAGATTAGGACCAGGTGGTGTATTTACTTACAAGGGTAAAAAGTATACGACCGATCGTGCTGATGATAAAGCAAAGACCGCCAAAAATAATGTAGAAAAGAAAATAGATGTTACCCCTGTTAAAAAACCTAAGACAGAAACAAAAAAAGAAAAAGAAGTAAAAGAAGTAAAAAAAGAAAAAGAAGTAAAAGAAGTAAAAAAAGAAAAAAAGTTTATTGAGGGTGAAGAGGAAGATAAAAGTTTATTTAGTTTTATACCGTCAAACCTCAGAATGTTTGCTGACGATATAGTTAGAACTCAACTTGGATTAGAAAAAGAAGGACTGACAGAAAAAGATCTTTCAGAGAAACAACTTGATGATTTAAGACAAACTGTACTTAACTCAATAGATAGAATGGGAGTAGATGACGGTATCCTAGACGGTATTATAGATTATGAAGATTACAATACTGAACTTGGTAATGCATATAGGGGAGGAGTTTCAAAGTTTTTTAACCCTGCGTTTCATAACAAAACAACTTTTGGAAAAATGAATTATGATGTTGATGACGACGGTAATGTGATTTTAACTGATAGTTTTGATTTTGCGGATGCTGCTTCTAAACAAGACGATAGTGTTTTTAAAAAATTTGCTAGAATAGGACAGGCTTATTCTAAATCTGATTCTTTTGGGGGTGGTATATACAATGCTCTTAGAGAAGCATCTGGCAACTTTGGATCAGCAGAAGGTACAGGTGGACAATCAACAATAAACTTAGGTAATTTTTTAACAGAAGATCAACTAGCCGGTATTATGGCAACAGAAGCAGCAAAGGATATAGCGTAATGAAACTATCAAATAATTTTTCACTGTCAGAGTTAACTAAATCTCAAACCGCGACTCGTAAAGGTATTGACAATGAACCGGGGACCGCGGAGATTGAAAACCTTATTCACCTAGCGGAGTCCGTCCTGCAACCAGTGCGAGAGCATTTTGGTAAACCGGTCATGATATCTTCAGGCTATCGTAGCCCAGCGCTGTGCGAAGCTATCGGATCTTCGGCTAAGTCACAGCATGCCAAGGGTGAGGCAGCAGACTTCGAAATACACGGAGTTGACAACAAGGAGCTCGCAACGTGGATTAGTAATAATACGGAATTTGACCAACTAATTTTGGAGTTTTATGATGAAGGAGATCCAAATTCTGGATGGGTGCACTGTTCAGCGGTGACGGCAGAGCCAAGAAAACAGGTGTTAAGAGCAAGCAAAGTAGAAGGACGGACGAAATACGAACAGATACTCCTTTAGATCCAGTCTTTAATATCTTCCCCCATAATTTCATTAGCAATGTCGATTTTATCTCTAAGTGATTTAACAATACGTTCATCTATAGTACCTTCAGCTATCAAGTCAACATAGGTTACACTGCCAGTTTGGCCGATACGGTGAGCTCTGTCTTCTGACTGTAGTCTTTTTTCAAGATCATAGCTGTTGGAGTAGTACACTACAGTGTTAGCAGCAGTCAGGGTAATTCCATACCCTCCAGTTTGTGCATTTCCTACGAAATAGCGTGTAGGGCCCTTTTTCTCTTGAAATAGAGCAATGTTCTCCTGGCGGACCCTAGGGTCCACTGACCCGTGATATTCGACTGTAGAGGCTTCTCCGTAAGCTTTTTTTAAAGATTCTACTATATTTTTTATATCCTCAACATAATTTGCCCAGATTATCACTTTTCCATCTGTCTCATCCAACAGCTCCATCAATGTGTTAATTCTGTTGTTTTTAAGATGAGTAATCGTACCATCGTCTGCCTTAAAATGACCACAAGTTATCTGATGCAATCGCATAAGTTGTGTCATAACATTTACAGTAGACATTAACTTACCATCATCAAGCATTGCAAGTGCCATTTCTTTCATTTGTCTATATGCTTTGTCTTGTTCTTTTGTTAGCTCTACAAATCTTTTAGTAAAAACTTTTTCAGGTAAGTCTAAGCAGTCTTCTTTCAGAACCCTGTAAGAAAACGAATCTAATAAATCAGATAATTCTCCAAGTCTTCTATAACTGCCAACTATTTGCACGCGTCGACCACCGAAATTTCTGTCAACCATATGTGCATACCTTGAGCGAAAGCTATAGTACGACTGATGTCCTAGATGGTTTGGATCTAAGAAATCACACTGACTATACAAATCAAGTGGTGACTTTGTAACTGGAGAGCCGGTTAAGATTCTACGATATTTCGCTAGATCCCCTATTGTTAATATATTTTTTGTTCGCTTTGCTGTCGGATTCTTGATCGTCGTAGATTCATCAATCCCTATTAAAGCTCGTCCAACAAAAATGTTAAGGAAACTTCGAGCAAAGTCCAGTCCTTTCGAGGTAGAAAATGCTTCTACGTTCATTATCAATAGTTTAAGTTTATGGTCACCTGTAAATAATGTATCCAGCTCAGCCTGTTTTTTCTTTGTCAATGTTGGTTCCCACAAAACCTTAGTATATTCAACATGTTCTGGCATATGTACAGGGAACTCTATGCTATCCCAGTTTTTGTAAACACCCTTTGGTGCTACGATTAAAGCGCCTTTAATAGCGCCTCTATCATAGAGCATAGCTATATTATCAACGAGAACCTTGGATTTACCTGTACCCATTTCCATAAATAATGCGTATGTATCCTCAGCCCAAGACTTCTCTAAAGCCTTCAATTGATGAGAATACGGCTTGGTTTTAAACCTATAATTTTTTATCATAATTTATTTTACTTTCTGACTTGACAAATATATAATCATGACTATCTTCAATGTCAATACAGAAAGAATAAAAATGAAGAATAAAATATTTGAGTTATATAGGCCAAAACAATTGGCAGAGTTTTTACAGTTTAATAAAGACAACCCTAACGAAAGTTTTGTCTATGTCTTACAACACCCACCAAGAAATATAAACATTTTGACAGCAACGGACTTTGGTTATTTGGTTATTTGTTTACCAGAAAACTCACAGATGTTATTTAGTCCAGGTCCTTTCATACACAAGATGAGAAAAAATTTAAGAGATTTCAGAGAGAAAGATTTTATACTTTGTTCAGGTGATCCTGCTATCATAGGTTTATCTACAGCCATTGTTAGTGATATTACGCAAGGAAAGTTTAATCTCTTGAAATGGGATAGACAAGAAACAAGATACTATCCACTAACATTTAATTTATACGAGAAAGGATAAAATGAATAAGTTGACAATAGATGATCTAGAACAGGATCAACAAGAGATTTTAGATAAATCAGATATCAAAACATTATCACACTACTGCCTGCAGTTACAAAACTATCAGGATCAAATAGACAATCTAGAACAAGATTTAAAAAGTGTGAAAGAACAAGCAGACAAAATTAGTTCAGAGATAATACCAAACCTGTTAGCAGAACAGGGGTTATCATCTTTGAAATTAGCTGATGGTAGTGCGGTTGAAGTAAAAAAATCGTACAGTTGCACAGTAAAAAAAGATGCAATTGAATCAGCTTACACATGGCTTCGAGAAAACGGACTGGGTGACATCATTAAAAATGAGGTTGCTGTACAGTTCGGTAAAGGCGAAGATAACAAGGCACAGCAATTGCTGGACCTTGCGGTGCGAGAAGGTTATGAACCTTCGCAGAAACAGAAGGTAGAACCTATGACTCTGAAAGCACTCTATAGGGAGCGTGTCGAGGCCGGCCTCGACATGCCTTCCGATTCTTTCAATGTGTTTGTAAAGGATCAAACTAAAATAAGCCGGAAATAACGAATCATGAACAAGGAGAAAAGAACCATGAATCAAGTAGCGAAAAAAGAAAACACAGACGTAGCTCTAACGAGCATGTTTGAACAAGATGCGTCAGGTGGATTAGATAATATGGGTAGTGATGATTTTGCTATGCCATTTCTAAGAGTCCTGGGGCAGCTATCCCCTGAAATAAATAAGAGGGATGCAAAATATGTTGAAGGTGCTGAAGCAGGTATGATATTCAATACCGTGACCAAGCAAACATATGACGGAGAGACAGGCGTCAATATACTACCATGTGGTTATAAGCGGGAGTATGTTGAATGGTCTGATCGTGGAGAGGGCACATCCGCCCCTGTTGCGATACACTCTGTTGCTAGTGGTATTATTAAAGAGACTACTAGAGGTGCAGATTGGAAAGACAGATTACCAAACGGTAACTATCTTGAAAACACTGCATCATACTTTGTTATGTTGGAAGACATGACACAGGCATTGATTACAATGAAATCAACTCAACTAAAAGTGAGTCGTAATTGGAACTCAATGATGCACAGCATAAAACTGACTGGCAAAAACGGAAAGGTGTTTGTGCCAGCAGGTTATAGTCACGTGTATAATCTTAGTACAGTGCAACAATCAAATGACAAGGGAACTTGGTTTGGTTGGAATGTACAGAAGGTTGGCCCGGTACAAGATAAAAACTTGTATGAAGCGGCGAAGCAATTTGCTGGTAGTGTTGCAACAATGCCAGTGAATCATGGTGAAGGTGAGACTAAGTCTAAAAAGGACTCAGTACCATTTTAACATGATAGGCCCATGGATCGACTCCCCCCTTTTCATGGGCCTTCTTATAGAAGTTAGAAAGGATAAATATTTATATGGAGAAAGACAGAACATATTACCACAAGAAATATTACAGAATAAAAACTATGGCAAAACTAAGACAACGGATAAGAGTCTTAGAAGAAACAATAAAAGATTTTATTGATTCAGAAGAAGGAATAGCCTATAGAAATAGAAAAAGTAAGGAGTATCAGAAAGAATACAGAGAGAAAAACAAAGAAAGAATAAAGAGATATCAGGAAGAATATAAAAAGTTATGAGCAAGTTTAGGGAGATTTTTGAGGGCAATAAAAGCGCCTATGGACAACTAGTTCTGTCTGGAACCAGTAGCGATAAGGGAAAGGCAGAAGGAAGAGCATTTATCAAAAAACAAGAAGTCACTGATGAACTTTTTACAAATCATTTAGAGGGTGCAGTTAATCCTAACACCAACCAACCGTATCCTGCACTGGGTATAATACCAATAAACGAACAGAATGAATGCAAGTGGGGTTGTATTGATGTTGATGAGTACAATTTTAAACACAAAGAGGTTGTAGAACTTATAAAAGAAAAAGGTTTTCCACTAATAGTATTCAGATCAAAGTCGGGTGGCGCACATTTATTTTTATTTACAAAAGAGTTTATCCCTGCATCGAAAATGGTTGCTAGTCTAGAAGCTATGGCAGATGTATTAGGTTATTCTGGTTGTGAAATTTTTCCAAAACAAACTGAGATTTTAGTAGAGAAGGGTGATGTAGGTAATTTTTTAAACCTACCATATTACAAAGACACTAAGGGTTTGAGGTATGCTTTGAGCGAAGAAGGAAACGCGATGAAAGTAGAAGAGTTTTACGAAGTATACGATAAAAAGGTACAGACACTAGATCAGTTATCAGATTTAAAACCGGAGAAAAAATCAAAAGTTAAGAAGAAACCAGAAATTTTTCCTGATGGTCCACCTTGTTTAAACAGACTGGCAGAAGAAGGGTTTGGCGAAGGATCAAGAAATAATTCTTTATTTAATCTAGCAATATACAGGCAAAAATCTAATCCAGACAACTGGGAAGATTTAGTAGAAGAGGACAATCGTAACTATATGAACCCTCCCTTAAAAGCATCTGAGGTAACAACCCTGTTAAAATCTGTAGGAAAGAAAGGTTATGATAAATACAAATGCAAGGATCAACCAATTTGTAATGTTTGTGATGCTCGCAAGTGTAGGACAAAAAGATTTGGTGTTGGTTATGAAGAAGAAAAGATGCCAGAACTTGGTGCATTGACTGTAATTACATCTGAGCCACCTCAATGGTTTCTTAGTGTTGCAGACAAAAGAGTGGAACTAAAAACAGTTGAGTTAAACAATCCTATGCTGTTTCAAATAGCGGTTTTAGAAAAATGTCACATTAGTACACCGGAACTTAAAGGTCCTGAATGGAGAAAGTTTTATCTAGATCCTTTACTGGCAGGCCTTCAGGAAATAGAACCTCTTGAATCATTAGATCCTGTAAATCAAATAACAAATTTATTGTATGACTTTACAGTCAACAGGCCACAGGCAAGAACAAAAGAAGATATACTTAACAAAACAGCATGGACCGATGACGGTTATACATATTTTAGATTGGATGATTTTTACAATTTTGCAAAGAGAAGTAATTGGGAGTTGGATAAAACAAAAACAGGTAATATGTTAAAGCAGTTAGATTTTTTTGAGAAAGAAGAAAGAATGCAGCTGAAAAATCAAACACCTCGTTTGATTAAAATAAAGGCGATGAAGAAAACGGAACCATCGGTTTCTAAAGCAACCTACAAAGAAAGGCCATTCTAATGACTGACTACTACACAGATCCTATACGTTTTGAACTTTTACGAGAAACAGAAAAAGCTATACGCATAAGCATTCCAAACGGACCAACTAGTTTGGACACTCTAGACTTTTGGATGCCAAAAAGCATAACGAAAGATTTTAGAAAAGTGAACAACAGACTTTACAGAGCAAGATTCTGGGAAGAAGGTTATTGGGACAATTTTTACAAAGCACAGGCAGAGGCAAAACGATCTCCGAAAATGCTTTCTGAAGGAGGGGCAGTTTGAAAACAATAATACTAGGACCGCCAGGAACAGGTAAGACAACAACACTGTTAAATCTAGTAGACGAATTTTTACGAGCAGGAACAGACATAAAAAAAGTAGGTTATTTTTCTTTTACTCGTAAGGCCGCATACGAAGCCATAAGAAGAGCAGAAGATAAATTTATGTTGGAAGAAAAAGAAATACCATACTTTAGAACTCTTCACTCTTTAGCATTTAGAACTTTAGGTATTAAAAAAGAAAGAGTTATGAAACATATAGACTACAGAGATTTTGGTTTGAAATGTGGCATACCTATCAAGAGCGCTTGGCATAGCGAAGAAGATGGTGTGTTCAGTTCTGACAATGAGTATTTAAGAATAATCAACAAAGCAAGAGTTCAAGGCATACCTGTGTTAGAAGAGTATGACAAGAATAGACATTCCCTGGACGTAGAAAGAGATTTATTATACCTTCTAGATCAAGAACTTAGCAGATATAAACAAGAGAAAGGTCTAGTAGACTATGATGATATGTTGGAAAACTTTATTAAACAAAACGCGGCACCTTCTTTTGACGTACTATTTATTGACGAAGCACAGGATCTTTCACCTCTACAATGGAGAATGGTCAGAGCGTTATGGAGCAAATCCGATAAAACATATATTGCTGGTGATGACGATCAAGCTATATTTAAGTGGGCGGGCGCTGATGTCGATACTTTCATCGCTCTTAAAGAAGAAGTAGATCAGATTGATACACTTAATCAGTCATATAGAATACCTGGTGGACCTATACATGAAATGTCACAAAGAATTATTAGGTCTGTTTCTAACAGATATGACAAAGACTACATGCCGAGACAAGAGATGGGTGACTTAACAAGGTATGCTGACGTTACACAAGTAGACATGTCACAAGGTGAATGGTTGGTTTTATCTAGTGCGAATTATTTTTTAGATGACATTAAAGATTTCTGCGAACTGCAAGGGTGGTATTACTCACACAAGAGTAAAAACTCTGTTAAATTAGATTTACTTCTTGCAATACAAACATGGGAGAAGTGGAGAAACAGTGAAACATTACTACCAATTGCATCAATAAAAAATATTTATTCTTACCTAGGCGACAATGTGATCAAGGGTTATCAAAAAGGTAAAACAATGGACGAGAACGAAGATGGTTATTACATTGAAGAGTGCATCGAGCAACACGGATTACAAACACAAGATGTTTGGTACAAAGCATTTGCAGGTTTAGATACTAATACAGAAAACTACATTCGTAACATGCTAGCAAATAAAGAAAGCTTTAAACAAAACCCACGCATAACACTATCAACAATACACGGAGCAAAAGGAGGTGAGGCTGACAATGTATTACTTTTACCTGATATTACTAAGTCTGCTGTTGACCACAATGATTTGGACCCAGATGAATTACACAGGTTATTTTATGTTGCTGTAACAAGAGCTAAAAAAGCTTTGCATATACTAGAACCACGAAACTATGATAGGGCATACACACTGTGAGGTTTCATGAACATATAAAGGGAGATAAGGCAGAATATATAGCAGCAATGTGGCTATGGGACCAAGGATACTTGGTTTGTAAAAATATGTCTCAACAAGGAGCTGTTGATTTGGTTGCAATAAAAGAATATGAGGTTATACTGATAGATGTAAAGTCTGAATGCATAAGAAAGCGAGACGGATATAAAATTAATAGATCATTGACGGATGTGCAGAAAGCGCTGGGGGTAAACATTTTGAATGTCAATGTTGACACAGGAGAATGCACATATGTCTAAGAAACACGTCCCAGTAAACTTTCCATCACATTACAATAAAGGCGGCATCGGCTGCATTGATGCAATCAAGTCGTGTCAAGGAGATGGTTTTAAATACTATCTTCAAGGTTCAGCTATAAAATATATTTGGAGGCACGAACATAAAGGTAAACCATTGGAAGATTTAGATAAAGCTATTTGGTTTTTAAATAAATTAAAGGAGCAATATAAATGATAAGACCTTTACAAGTACCAATGAATTTTAATCCCGAAACAGAATGGGTACCCCCGTTCGAATTACCAGATTTATCTGGTCATAGTGAAATTGCTATTGACTTAGAAACACGAGATCCAAACCTGATGACCATGGGCTCAGGTGCGGTAAGAAGAGACGGTGAAGTAGTCGGCATTGCTGTGGCAGTAGAAGGATGGTCCGGTTATTTTCCAATCAATCACGAAGGTGGTGGGAACATGGACCGCGCATTAGTCTTGGATTGGTTTGAAGAATTATTGCAAACTACAGCTACAAAAATATTTCACAATGCAATGTACGATGTATCCTGGATACGGTCGATGGGTTTTCATATTAATGGTGGTATCGTTGATACAATGGTCGCTGCAAGTTTGATAGATGAAAACAGAATGAGTTATACATTAAATTCAGTTTCAAGAGATTACACAGGCTTAGGTAAAAGTGAAGCTGCATTAAGAGAACACGCTAAAGATTGGGGAGTCAATCCAAAAGCAGAAATGTGGAGACTACCTGCGCCACTGGTTGCTGAGTATGCCGAAAAAGATGCAGAGATTACATTAAAACTTTGGCATGCACTACAACACGAACTTTCGAAAGAAGAGCTTTGGGATGTATTTAATTTAGAGTCTAATCTTTTTCCATGTTTGGTTGATATGAAATTTAAAGGAGTGAGAGTAGATGTAGAAGGTGCTGCAAGACTAAAAAAAGATTTAGTAAAACAAGAAAAAGAAATTCACTCTCAAATACACAAAATGGTTGGTTTTGATGTTGAGTTATGGGCTGCTGCGTCGATTGCAAAAGCTTTTGAGCACTTAAAGATACCGTTTGATAGAACAGAAAAAGGTTCTCCAAGTTTTACAAAAAACTTTCTTGCGACACATCCTGCTGAACTACCAAAGCTTATAGTAAAGGCAAGAGAAATAAACAAAGCAAATACCACGTTCATCGACACCATACTTAAACACAATCACAGAGGTAGAATACACGCAGACATAAATCAGATAAGATCTGATGATGGTGGCACTGTCACAGGCAGGTTTAGTTATTCAAATCCGAACTTACAGCAAATACCTGCTAGACACAAAATAATTGGACCAATGATTCGTTCTTTGTTTTTACCTGAAGAGGATCATACCTGGGGTTGCTTCGACTATAGTCAACAGGAACCAAGAATTCTAGTTCACTATGCTTCAATCATGAAGCTGGAGGGAACACAAACAATTGTTGATGCGTATAATGATGGTAGCGCAGACTTTCACCAGATGATTGCTGATATGGCTGGTATCGAACGTAAAGAGGCAAAGACAATTAATTTAGGTATTATGTATGGCATGGGTAAGAACAAACTTATGTCAGAGCTGGGACTTATGAAAGATGCCGCTGAGAAACTATTGAAGACCTATCACGAGAAAGTTCCTTTTGTAAAACTTATTGCTAATGAGGCAACAAACATAGCTGATGACCACGGGGTTATCTCAACGTTGGGTGGTAGAAAACTACACTTTGATCTTTGGGAGCCTAGATCGTTTGGTATTCACAAGCCATTGAAACACGATGAGGCAAAAAGGAAACACGGACCGGGGATTAAAAGAGCATTTACATACAAAGCATTAAACAAACTAATACAAGGATCGGCCGCTGACATGACAAAGAAAGCGATGCTGGCCCTTTACCAGGAAGGAGTAGTACCACATGTTCAAGTACATGATGAACTTGATATATCAGTATCAAGCCCTGAAGAGGCAGAAAAAGTTATTGATATCATGGAGCAAGCGGTTCAGTTACAAGTCCCGAATAAAGTAGATTATGAAAAAGGGAAAAGCTGGGGTGAAATACGATAAGGAAAGTCCTGTAGAAATAATACTGGGCATTTGTGACAAGTGTAGTAATTATGTTCCATTTATTCGTTTGGTGTCTGAAGAAGACGAACGTATTTATGAATGTTTAACGTGTAAAACAAAACACAAACAACACGTAAACGGTAAAATTACATTTAATTACTTAGAAGATAGTTATGTTTTTAAAAGAAACTAAGTGTCGGATGCTAAAGAAAGCACCCGACAGCTATTGAAAGGTGTGAAGATATAAATAAAATATATTAAATTAATCTCTTGTCAAATATAATAATTGATATATATAATCCCATAGAATAACATACAAAGGAGAAAATATGCCAGATATAGCAAATTTTAAATCAGTGTCGGTGTCCGTAGATACCCATGAAAAACTAAGGTCTTTAGCCAAAAACAGGTTTGAAGTTCCTGTAAGTGTACAAAAAGTAATAGAGTTTTTATTAGAGAAAGAGATAAAAAAGAGAAATGGTAGATCTAACGGGAAATCACGAGGTTAAAGCTATCTGCCCTCGTTGTAAGGGTAATGGCTATATAAGACTGTATAGTGGACAACAAGTTAATTGTCCTCAGTGTGAATGTGAGGGTTGGGTTATGTTACCTGCTCATCAATGCAGAGAAAACGTTGAAGGCGGTATAGAACCTAGGTGGATGAAAACCGGAGAAACTATTTAATGGATCCAGAACAGGAGTACGGATGGTAGCAAGAATAAATAAACGTATCGACAATATTATGAAGGTTATGCGTGAAGCAAAAGATTATGATATGAAGGATATGTGGAACCGAAAACTACAAAAACTATTTAAACTAAGGGAAAGGCAAGCGCATGAAAGACTTGAAAGTAAAGATAGAATGGCAAACTAGTGATATTCTGGTGTGGGTAGTTTTGTCGATAGGTATAGGATTATGTATTGTAAATTTTGTGACTATATATAATATATACGACGTCATTGAAACGATGTGGTTGGAGATACAGCAGGTCAAAGAAACAAATATTTCTTTGCATCAATTTATCGAGGAACACAAGGATGACTTTAACTAAGGAAAACGATAAGGTGAGAAGACAGATTCCTAACAGGATGCCTAGTGCAACTTTCACTCTACCGATTGATGGTAGACGAGTTGTTGGTATTGTAAACTATGATGTTACTGACACAGGTATTATTCCAATGGCGTTTTGGGTAAAACTAAAACCAACAGATTCTTATCTAGACAGAGAACTACGCGCAAGTGGTAAACTAATATCTAGGTGTCTACAAAACAATGAGTCACTAAAAGATTTGGTTGATACATTGTCACAAGATAATGTCATTGGTCAAATGGCTAATTATTTGTATAAGAATATGGAAGATATTATTCTGGGTAAGCAGCCGGAGAAAAAACAACGTGAGTTGTCTACTGATCCGTATGCTATGAAAGAGTAGAAGTGGACCACGTTAAAGTTGCTTATGATGTTTTAGATCCAGGCATGTTAAAAGAGATGCATGGTTTATTGGCATATAATGAAGGCGAGATAATAGGTAAACTTCCTGCTTATAACTTTCACCCTAAGAATGAATTACCAAGAAACCTGCCTGAAAGAATGATTAGAACACTAATAGGACACAAGCATCATGTTGAATACTGGTTCAGAAACAGTTTAGATGAAACACTGTTTCATGTAGACGCTAACGAACTAAGAGCAAAGCAGGAACAACAAAAATTTGGCGAGGAAGACATGGCTAGGCCAAAAGAATTTCCTATGAACACTCACGTTCTATATATATCAATTGATCCAGAGATGGAGGGCGGCGACCTAGTTATTTTACCATATAGCACTTACATAAAAGGCAGGCCTATATTGGATAATAAATACACACCTTTAGAGGGAACTAGGGCCATACATATAAAACCGAAAGAAAATATGTTGGTCTATTGGGACAAGGCAATATATCATGGCACAAACAAAGTAACAAAAGGCAGATACAGGGTATCTATGATGTTTTCTGAGTGGGCTTTCCAGCCAGATACGTATGATAAGCATCACCACTGGATGTCCTCAGATGCCAAAGATGGGGAGTGGATATGGACATAGTGGATGAATTTGAAATTGAGTGGATACCAGAGGATACAGGAGCGCCGTACGAGGTTGACGAATGTTTTCATGAGGTACCTGAACACACGATTGACAAAATGTGTAAATCAAAGTTTGGGCATACAAATTGGGTTAGAATGGGTCAAATGACACCAGCTGATCTGGTTGGCAATCCATGTGAATTTGATTATACTAACGGAGTAATTTATTTTAAAAACGAGATTTTAGTATGACTTTACCCAGCAGTGGAACATTAGATTATAATAGTATCAGATCAGAATTCGCAGGGCCTTCTTCAAACGTAACACTTAGTACTTACGTAAGAGGTGGTACCTATACATACCCTGTTCCGGCTAATGCAAATATTACAACTGGATCTACATCATCTATTTCTGTCAGTAATTTTTATGGTGCAAAGGGTAGAGCTAGAATTGCAGGGTTCACCGCGCAACAAGGTAGTAGTGGTGGTAAATTACCCACGACGTTTAGAGGAGCTCCTAGTGCAAGTGCTTTCTTTGATCAATCTGGTTATTTTCAAAACCAAAACGCAGGCAACTGGACCGTATATAGGTCCGAGACAAACATCGCTGTTAATGATGGTCAATTTAATTGGACAACCAGTGTAAGTGGTAATCTTACGGCAACCGCATATGATTCATCAGGTAATGCAGCTTTAAGTTGCAACACAGGATCATCTTTTACTAGTGGCACTAATTTTCGTGTGGGTCTTAGTGGAGTAGCTGGTTCAAGCTTTAGTCCTGCTGCTGCCAGCTGGCCGACTAGTGGTAATTATTATATAAATGATAGTGGTTAAAAATGTCTGATATTTATTTAGGAGATTTTACTTTTACTGAAGAAGAGACTGGAGAAATCGTACAACCAGATGATTCGAAAGAAATAAAGTGGACTTGGGCGCATAAGACGTTGTCTGTGACATCGTTAAGTTTTTGTTGTAGACAAGGACACGAAGAGTATGAAGAAATGAAAAAGTCAAGAGAACAAATGGTTTTAAGAGAATGGGCCGGGGAACTTGGATA
>Ga0115012_10001233_pt1 | contig 14869 bp, 12 predicted proteins | sample TroAtlMetagenome_FD_88706 | JGI IMG/M metagenome (GOLD analysis project Ga0115012, IMG submission 88706) | Marine eukaryotic phytoplankton communities from Atlantic Ocean - Tropical Atlantic ANT10 Metagenome | ecosystem: Environmental > Aquatic > Marine > Oceanic | place: Tropical Atlantic...
TCGACATTCGAGGTGATCGTCCCGGTGTGGTCGGCTCGCTCGACATCGAGGGGGTCCCTATGATCCCACCCTGCGTACCCGACCTGAGCCATTCCCACCATTAGTAGGGCCAGTGCAAGGGCTCCCACAACGTTCGACTGATTCCTTCTTCCCTTACTAACCCGGTTCATCTTCACGTACTAGTCCGCTGATTATTGGTTTATTGACTTGACCTACCCAAACTATCCGATCGGCTCAGAGGCCAGATGGGCCTCTCCCCAGAGTTAATCGGTAGGACCCCCATCCGGCGGCATGGAAATGTGGGAGTACAAGGTGGTAGGGCATACCAAAAACAGGAAGCTGGAAGAAGAATTGAACAAACTCGGGAAAGAGGGATGGGAGGTCGTTGCCGGTGGTGTCGGCAGTTGGCCACATTCGCAATTTGTCCTGAGGAGACTCGTCTGAACGATGCGCATCACAGAAGCCCTGTGACTGCGGACGTACCGTGGAGGGGGTTCAGCGGCCTTGGGCTCAGCGCGGTCTGACCATAGCCTGGCTCAACCTGCCATCTGGACCTGTGACGGCGTCGCCTACCGGTCGCCATCCGAGCCTGATGGCGTCCTTGACCTTAGCGTCCAACGCCGCCACCAGCTCCTCGCTGTCCTCTGACACCCCTTGGTCGCCTTCTTTGCGCGTTCCCGCACTCACCATCTTGTAATCCATAATGCCGTGGGGCCGCTGTCAGTTGAAGGAGTCATCGCATGAGGGGTGCCCTGCGTCCCTCGAGCACCGGCCTTCAGTTGTCTTCCTCTTCGTCCGTTGAGCCTGCTGGCCCCCACTCCGCGTCGGGTGACCCTCCCGACCACTCTCCGAAGACGGCGATGTCCTCGATATCCTCGTCCTCCCTCCATGGTGGCTCACCATCAGAACCGCTGATAATCAAACATCCCTCGTCGTCTAGCCTCTTCTTCAGTGTGGTAACGCCCCTCTTGACTGGAAGTAGGTGACCGATCGGTGATCCTGAATTTACGAATGGGTGAGTTGCAGAACTGATCAGCAAGCCCCTGATCGGCGAGACGACGTCGTGCTGAACCCCTGGCAGTTCAGGGTCGGTTATTGTAGCCACTATCTCGCCTTCCTCGACGAAGCTGCCCGCAGGAGCAAGGACATCGAGGAGGCCGCCTTGATCGGACCTGATCCATACCGATCCAGAAGCCAGGATCCTGAATCGGGGCTTGCTGGGGTATCCGGGTAGCATCCTAAGGCTCCTCAGCAGGTTGATTATTCCGTACATCGAGATCTGAACTGACTCCGGGTCTGCCTCATCCGAACCACCGCCTTCGTAGGTGATGCATGCAATTCCCTCCTGGTTTGCTACCCTACGCAGTGATCCCTTTGGCCCCTGGCTATCCAGTATTGTCTCGATTCCGAACGACCTTGCAATTCGATTGCTGCTTGCATGTGCGAGATTGGCCCTAATCTGCGGGATGTTCGTCCTCCCCTTTGCTGCCGAGTGGAGGTCAACGACATAGTCACTAGTCGAGATGAGCTTTTTCCAAAGCTTGTTAGCCACCCTGGAAGTTGTGTTGCTATCGGGATTACCTGGGAAGCATCGGTTCAAATCCCTGCCATCTGGGAAGTCTCGTATCATTCTCCTGTATCCGGGGAGATTGACGATCGGTACGATTCTGATTGTCCCAGCCAGAACGCTAGCATCAATCACCCTTTCTGGACCCATGAAGTTGGGCCCGCAGAGGTATGTCAGAGCAAGGGGGCCAACCAATTCGTCCCCATGTATAGCGCCCAGAAGAGTCACCACCGGACCCGGTCGAGAGCCATGGATTACACTGATTGGGACTGGCCATGACTCTCCGATCTCAACATCTAGGAGATCGTACTCCATGTGCCTAACCGTTCCGGGTTTGATTCTCTTCCTCATGAAGACGTGATTCTTTGTCCCCCCATTACGAGACCATTTGGCTGGACTCTCCCCTACCTCCCCAAGTGCCTTCTCGATCTCCTTTCGCCTACGCATTGGAATCTGATTGGCTATCTTAATCGGTGCGAACCTTCTCTTCTTTGCCCGAGGAGGCAGTTTAGTCTCGCTACTGGTTGAAGACGGGTCAACTTTGACTGAATCGCCCTCGCTCACTGTTAGCCCGAGGGATTGGTGAATTAATACAATCCGCAACGCGGTTTTGGGAATATTCAATTTCAAGGAGGGCTTTCGATAGCCATGGAGGGAGAGGATGAGAGGTCTGTGCAAGAGATTCATGCACCTTCCAGCATATGCTTTGGATGCGGCCCCTCAAACAAGGATGGATTGAGAATCAGGTCTTTCAGAGGGGAAAATGGGCTTGAGATGGAGTTCAACCCGACAGAAGATCACCAAGCATTTCCTGGAATGATAAATGGGGGGATTATCGGGACTTTGCTCGACTGTCATGGAAACTGGACCGCGGCGATTGCCCTGATGGACCAAGCCGGTACTTCGGAGCCCCCGTGCACGGTCACGGCTTCATACAGTATCAAACTCAGGAGGCCGACTCCCTTCGGAGTCACCCTTAGCGTGTCTGGTGAGGTAGTCGAAATTGGAGAAGACCGGGCGAAGGTAATGATGTCGCTTTTTGCGGATGGCGAGTTGTGTGCAACCGGAGAAGGGTTGTTCGTCGCTGTAAAGGAAGGGCATCCTGCCTTCCACAGATGGAACTGATTCTCTCTCGGCATCCTTTAGAACGGCCGAATTGAAGTCCCCTCGTGCAAGGCGAGGGCGAGGCCGGGATGGTCGACATCGAGGAGTTCCAAATCGACGAACGTCTGAAGGGGATGCTTGAGCGGGATTGGGGGATCAGTCAATTATTTCCCCCACAGGCAAGGGCCCTACCAAATTCTCTTGATGGGAGGAATCTGATGCTTGCGATCCCCACTGCTAGTGGGAAGTCACTTGTAGCGCACATCACAATTGCACATAGGTTATCTAATGATTTGAAGGGTATGAGAGGCGTTTACATTGTCCCACTAAAGGCTCTTGCCTCCGAGAAATTCAGTGAATTGAGTGAAATCTGCAACAGCGTTGGACTCAAGGTTGGCCTCGCGATTGGAGATAGAAGTAGCGAGAATAATTTCGTTGAAGACTCGGATGTACTGGTTTGTACCAGTGAGAAGTTGGACTCTATGCTTCGTTCAAATCCTTCTCTGATGGACGACATTGGGATCGTAGTAGCAGATGAGTTCCACCTGCTGCAAGAGCCGAGCAGGGGCCCGACACTGGAAATATTGCTGTCCAGGATCAGGCACCGGGTTGAAGGAGCGCAAATACTAGCCCTATCGGCAACAGTGGGAAATGCAGATGAGTTGGCAGAATGGTTGGAAGCAGATTTGATCAAGTCTGAATGGCGGCCAATCGCCCTATACTCAGGAACTCTGACCGGCTTGGACCTTAGATACCACGCAGTCGAAAGCCCTGGTGGGGAGTTTTCTCTCCCGGAGTCGAAGAGGCTTGATGGGGGGGTGAACAAGAACCTGCACTCCGTTCTAGACGATACCGCGGATATGGATAAGCAGATGCTGGTTTTTGTGGCTTCGAGATCCTCAGCGCAGAAGGAAGCCAGAGAGCTCTCAAAGCATGTCAAATCAAAAGTAGCCAAGGGCAATCATGGAATCTCAGATTCAGTTACTGATTCCTGGAATGAAATGGCAAATTCACTGTCTTCTAGAGAAGGTGTTTCAGTAACAGGAAAAGCACTGGCAAATGCAGTAAGGGGAGGGGTTGGCTTCCATCATGCAGGACTTACTTCTTCTCAACGAAGGATTATTGAGAACGGTTTCAGATCTGGAAATCTATTGTGCATAGTAGCAACACCAACTCTCGCCCAAGGAGTAAACCTTCCAGCAAGCAGGGTTGTTGTAAGAGATACGAGGAGATGGAGTACTGTTGCAGCAAGGAGTATGCCTCTTCCTGTGATGGAGGTGAGGCAGATGATGGGAAGGGCAGGAAGACCTGGTTTCGACGAGTTTGGGGAGTCCTTCTTGATTTCAAAGAGCAAGCAAGACGAGGATGCACTGATCGATCTATACATCAAAGGGGAGCCAGAGGATGTTACCTCCAAACTGGCCAATCCGGGAGCCCAGAATGCAGAGGAAGATGGAGCGTTGCTTGCTCATATCCTTTCCATTGTGGCTACTGCAGGGATCGATGATAGGGATGCAATCTCAAGATTTCTATCGAAGACCTTTCTCTCAAGCCAGATGGATTCGGAGACTCTTGAGGCCAGAACTGATGATGTCCTGCACTGGCTCTGTGAGAATGGAATGTTAGAGAGGAAGGGGGAGTCTGAGCAAGTTGAGATGAGGATCAAGGATGCTGGGGCCAAAGAGAGTCAGGAGGATTGGCAGGATGAGATGCCGTCATGGGCAAACTCTGCTACTGCAATTCCGGGATTGGACCTCATCCCCAAGGAAGAGCCAGCGAGGAGGCTCTCACCTCGGAGGGGGCCGGCAATTTTTGGTTTCAAGAAGGCCAGCTTGTACAGGCCGTCGGATTCTTTTCTCCCAGAACCGGTTGCAATGACTTACGCGCCTACGCCACTAGGAGCAAGGGTTTCGAGGCTCTATCTTAATCCAATTTCTGGCAGGATTATTCAAGATGGGCTTAGAAAGGCGATGGAGATAATTTCGGGAGAAGACAAAGTTGGCCAGGTTTCACCATTGAGCCTTCTCCATCTAGCTTCTTGTACCCCTGATTTCCTCCCCCTTTGGCCAAGGAAGAATGACTATGGCGCTATTCAAGAGGCATTGCATGGCCGTGAAAGAGAGTTCCTTTCCACACCTGCCGACTTCGAAGAAGAGCGGAGAATGAAGGGGGCATTAGTGGTAAATTCTTGGATGGATGAGGACTCACTAGAATCAATAGAGGACGATTGGGGAGTCCAAGCGGGAGACTTACGCAGCAGAGTTGAGTTGATTGAGTGGCTCCTGTATGCAATGCGGAGAATTCTTTCGGAAGACGAGGAGTTGGCAAGGCTAGATCGGGGTGCTCACAAAACGTTGTATGACTCAATTGACGAAGTGCACCGAAGAGTTAGGTATGGCTGCAAGGCAGACATCCTGGGATTAGTTGCAATCAGGGGAGTTGGCAGGGTTAGAGCAAGGGAGATGTCTGATACTCTGGGAGTTAGCACTGCATCCGACCTATCTGTAATTACCGAGAGAGATAGGTCAATACTGTCTGACCTGAGGGGATGGAGTCCTAAATTAGTCGACAAATTAGTGGATTCGGCTGGAAAGGCAGTTAGAAAGAGTCGCTAATCAGATTCATCAACAGAATCGCATCGGGAAGCATGGACGCGCACCACCTAGTTCCGTGGTTTCCTGCTTGGGGAGTGAAATTCTCGGAGCCGGTAAAGAATGTATTTTCCTTGGTATCGACCATTAACGAATGGAGGCCTAACAATAGGTGGATGTTGTTATCTTATGAGGCGGCGGCCAGTGAAGCCCACCTCTGGACAGTTTGGTACGCGCTCAGGAGGAATGAGGCCTCTGGTGAAATGGTGGCCAAGACGCCTGATGCAGAATTTATGAGATTGATCTCGGGAACTCGTCAGATAAACAAGGCGTTTGAAAGGGCAGGGATTGCAATAGGTGACGAGTGTGGCTGGGTCGTGATGCTACCTGACTCTGATCTGGGTAATGATTTCGGAGAGTTTTCAATACCACTGGAAAGTTACAACTCAGCAACAGAAGAGGGAGTTCGATTAGTCGAGATTCTAGGTGGTTCGCTGATGCCTAACCGACCAACTCCAACTTCTAGTGGGCTAGAGATGATTGGTTCGGACTACATCGAGGGGGCGAGCCCGTCAGAAATAGAGGATTTGTTCCTGAGTCACCTAGCTCTTTCGGATTTGAGATGAGTTCTTTCATCAGTCATGTTGATAGGCGTATGGCACTACAGGAATTCGTAACATGCCAAAGTTCTACGGCTTCGGAAAATGCGATTCTTGCAGCATCCCATGCACTTCAGGAAACTTCCTCATTCATGAAGGAAAAAGATTCTGCACGGCGTGCTGGATAGAGAAGAGTAACCCAGAGCATCCAGACCTAGAGGAGATTCGGTTGAAGGTTGAGGCCGCAGTAGAAGAATGGAAGTGTGCGAAGTGGACTCGAGAACAGGGGCCCCTCCCACTTGGTCCGAGGCCAGTAAAGAAGTGAGGGTCGGCCATGGAAAGTGGATTCGTACCAGAAGGCTTCAATGCAACTATTTGGGAGGACATAGAGCCCCTTACAAACGACCTAATGGAGAGGGAGTTGAGTTGCTCTAGTTGCATAGAAAGTCTGATTTCCGATTCCTCCGAGCTTGCTGAGCATATCTCGGAAACCGGTGCCCTACTCTACATTGGAATGACTTGCGATACTGAGAGTGAGGAGAAAAGGGAGTCTTACCTAAATTTCATGAGCACCATTAGGCCGAAGTTATCTGAATTCTCTGATGCGCTGAATAGAAGGATCGTCCAACACCCATCTGTTGATGATCTGCCGGACAGGTACGATCTGATGCTTAGGGGGATGAGGACTGATGTCGAGATATTCAGGAAGGAGAACATTCCACTGGGAGTGAGGCAAACAGAGCTTGTTACCGAAGCACAGACCATCAATGGGGCGATGACGGTTGAATTCGAGGGAGAGGAGAGGACCTTTCCACAGATGAGCAAGTATCTGGAGTCCAATGATAGGTCCCAGAGGCAGGCAGCCTGGGTGTCTATTTCTGGAAGGAGAATGGAAGATAGTGAGAGGTTGTCAGAGATTTTCGACGAGTTGATCTCAATTAGGCATCAGATGGCTACGAACGCTGGATTCGAGAGTTACACGCAATACATGTTCAGAGCAATGCATCGGTTCGACTACACGATCGAGGATTGTTTGGAGTTCCACGAGTCCGTTGAGTCTGTTTGCATGCCCATCCTAGAAAGTATCAACAAAGACAGGTGCGATGGCCTAGGAATAAGCGAGTTGAGTCCGTGGGACGTTAATGAAAAAGGTGGTTCTGGGCCAGATATTCACGGCAGGGAGCCTCTAAGGCCATTTGAGACTGTAGACGAAATGGTTGAGAAGCTATCAGAAATGTTCCATGAGATTTCCAATGACCTTGGGGGCAAATTTGACAAGCTCGTCGAGATGGATACCCTGGATCTAGATACTAGGAAGGGGAAGGCCCCTGGCGGGTACCAGTATTATCTGGAAAAGAGTAGAGTTCCTTTCATCTTCATGAACGCCGCTGGCCTTCAAGGTGACTTGGAGACAATGATTCACGAGGCCGGACATGCGTTCCACTCACTCTATTGCGGCCATCTTGAATTAATTGACGAAAGGGATTACCCCATTGAGTTCGCAGAGGTTGCATCCATGTCAATGGAGCTTCTAACTCAGCCATGGTGGGACAAGTTCTACGATTCTGAGCAGGCCGACAGAGCGAGGAGAACCCATTTGGAAGGAGTGGTCTTCTTACTGCCATGGATTGCGACGATTGATTCTTTCCAGCATTGGATATACGCCAACCCTGGGCATTCGAGGGAAGAGAGGGCCGAGGTATGGCTCTCGATAAGGGACAGGTTCGGCTCCAAAATGGATTGGACGGGGCACACAGATTTCAGAGAGTTGTCATGGCAGACACAAGGCCATCTTTTCGGGGTTCCATTCTACTACATCGAATATGGTATCGCTCAGCTTGGATCCCTTCAATTGTGGAAGACTCAGATGAGCGACCCTCAAAAAGCGCTCGATGACTATGCAAATGCAATGACCCTGGGGAACACTAGGACCCTTCCGGAACTATTCGCGGCAGCCGATTTGGAACTGGGTTTCAACGAAGGCCACTTCATGTCACTCATGGATACCGTCGGAACGGCATTGTCCGAATTGCCAACTTAGCCTTCGGACCCCGGGGCCTGCACTAATCGCGCAGGCCCTCGGATGTCACGGTAAAGACGGCCTCTCCCTCAGGCAGGTTTGGGCTGTCGATCAGGCGGGCTATTCTCCGGCCCCCCTTCGACTTCCTGAGATAAAGGCGGAATGTGCTAGCGTGCGCCACAATGTGACCACCGACTGCTCTAGTCGGATCCCCCCACATTGCATCTGGCTTGGCCTGGACTTGGTTCGTCACGAGTACGATCGCATTCTGTACGTCGGCAACTTGCTTTAGTTCCTTCATATGACGATTGAGCTTCTGCTGCCTGGGGGCAAGCATGCCCCTACCCACATATTCAGCACGGAAGTGGCTTGTTAGGGAATCGACTATTATCAGCTTGACATCGAGGCTCTTCGACATCCTCTTTATCTCATCCACGAGGAGGATCTGGTGGGCAGAGTTGTATGCCCTGGCAACGTGAATCCTATCCAGTGCGTCATTTGGATCGATTCCTACTGCTTCCGCCATCTGGGCTATTCTCTCTGGCCTGAATGTGTCTTCTGTGTCGATGTAAACAATCTCTCCATCGAGGCCGCCTTGCTCCAAACCTAGTATGCAATTCACAGCGAGTTGGTGGCCTATCTGGGTCTTTCCGCTTCCAAACTCTCCGAAGACCTCGACTATTGCCTGAGTCTCAAAGCCCCCACCTAGTAGTTCATCCAGCGAGGATGCCCCGGATGTCAGCTTCTGTACCCTCTTTCTCCTATCGAGTAGTGCGGCCCCGCTGACGAAGCCTCCGATGTTGGCTAGCTTCTTGGCCCCTGCGATTATTTTGGCCGATACCGCCTCTCCCAGTTCTGCTTGTTCTGCTAGCTCTGCTGGGCTCATTACGGCTATACCCAATAGATCCTCGAATCCCGCTTCTCGGAGTTTTTCTGCTGTTGCGGGACCGACGCCGGGCAGATCCTCTATCGTGGGTTCTGGGTCGTCCACATCAATCACTATCTCTTCTTCTTCCAAATTCTCACTCGCTGTTTCTTCAACCATCTAATCACCAATATTCGCATGTCTGAATCGTAGGTATATGAACAAACGAAGGACCCCTAGGGATTCTATGAAAGTATTCATGCTTAGGAATTCTGAGCAGTCTATCGATTTTTCACTTTCACTTTATTTTGGTAGCGGGTGATGGATTTGAACCATCGGTCTCCGGGTTATGAGCCCGACGAGATAACCTGACTACTCCAACCCGCTGTCTTCTCGCTGGGGCCTCGGTTATTTGAACGCGCGGGACGCTGAAAATCGATTGAATGATGGGAACAGTATTGTGATGCCAGCATTCCGACTACATCTGAACAGCCCATGGACGGACATTTGCTCATCCAGAATGCTACGCTTGTTTTGCCTGATAGGGTAGTCGAAGGGGACCTGCGTGTTTCTGGTGGAACTATCTCAACTATCGCACCCGGTGGTGGTTTGTCCCCAGTTAGTCAGGAGGATGTAATTGATGCAACTGGATTGCATCTACTTCCTGGTGCTATCGACCCCCATGTACACTTCAGGGAGCCAGGCCATACCGACAAGGAAGACCTCGAAAGCGGCAGTAGAGCTGCTGCTGCTGGAGGAGTTACTTCGTTCCTTGACATGCCAAATAACAGCCCTAATGCCACAAATAGAGCCACATTGGAGAGGAAGATCGCACTTGCCGGCAAGAAGTCAGTGACCCATCATGGATTCTTCATTGGGGCGACAAAGGACAACATCGGAGATTTGCAAAGTGTGGAAGGAATGGATGGGGTTTGTGGGATCAAGATATTCATGGGCAGCAGCACAGGAGACTTGCTCGTACATGAACAAGAGCATCTGGAGGATATCTTTGCCAATACAGGGGGGATCATTGCAACTCATGCAGAAGATGAAGAGCGTCTGCAAAGGAGAACGGCGGAGTTCAGGCATCGTACTGACATTGCATCCCATGCTGAGTGTAGGGATGTCGAGTGCGCCTTCCTTGCTACTAAAAGAGCCGTTTCCCTCGCCAAAGACCACGACCATAGGCTGCACATCGTCCACCTAACTAGTGGTGTGGAGGCTGACTGGCTGCACAGAAACAAAGGTGATCTTGTGACCACCGAGGTGTGTACGCAACACCTGACCTTCGACCAAGATGACGTTGAGAGGCTGGGCGTGAGGGCTTTGATGAATCCACCAATTAGGTATACTGAGGATCGGGATTCCCTTTGGAGGAGGCTGAAGGACGGGACGATTGACTGCATTGTTACGGATCATGCCCCTCACACCTTGGAGGCAAAGTCTGTTGGTTTCCCTAACTCTCCGGCTGGGATGCCCGGTGTCGAAACCTCGTTACCCATGATGCTGACTCATGCCAAGAATGGGAAGTGTAGCGTTTCAGATGTGGTCCGCTGGATGTGCGAGGGTCCTGCTAGGGTCTATGGCATTCAGAAAAAGGGGTCCCTGATAGAGGGGAATGATGGCGACCTGACGATAGTCGACTTGGAGTCAGAACGAACCATTACCGATTCAGACACGTGGACTAGGGTTGGTTGGACGCCATACGATGGGATGGAACTAACTGGATGGCCGAGATACACCATTGTTGATGGCGAAGTAGTCCACAAGAGAGACGTCGACGGGTCGCTCCGGGGAACGCCAGTAGCCCTGCCTGGCTCTGCAGGAAGGGCCCTTAGGTTCGGATAGTTCGGACCTAGTCCTCGCAATTGTCAGATTCTGATCCGTTGCATGGATTGGTTTCTGCTTCGCCCTCCGAAGTCTCGGAGAGTTCGGCTTCCGCTTCCTCGAGCATGTAGTAGTTTCCAACAGGCTCATTGCCTGGGATCTCCAATTCGACGGTCAATTGGAGGTCGGCCGTCCGGTGAACCGTTGCCCCCCCTGCAGAGAAGGCGTAGACGTAGTCCCCCATGAAAATAGATCTCCGGATGCTAGTGGATCCTGACCACCAGCTCGACAGGCCCTCCTCGTTGTAGAATTCCGAGTGTTCAACCTGGCCGTGATCCGACAGAGAGCCGTTTTCGGTATCAACGTTGATCATCTTGAGCATGGAAACGTACTCGTAGCCATAGTGGGAGTATGTCTTCCCCTCTATCTCAATCTCGTCATAGACGTACCTATGAGTGGATAGTGGGACTGCCAAAAGAGACTCTGGTGCCCAGAAGGTGAATGCCTTGTGCTCATAGGTGGCCTCGGAATATGACCACGACCAGCCGCAAGACATGACATCCTCGCAGGTTTCGTCGGCATATCCGGGAGTCAGCATCAGTGAGTCGGAAAGTGTCGGGCTACTGGTATCACTGACATCGAAGAGGGAGACCTGGGTCATCGACCAATCCAGACCTAGTCCGTTCTCCCCTGGTGCGATGCCGATGGTTAGGAGGTGGTTATCGCCGACTGGGTGGATGTAGGTTGAGACGCCTGGGACCTCCAACTCCCCCAGTATTCCGGGGTTCGATGGGTCCGAGAGGTCGAGAACCCATAGTGGGTCTATGTTCATGAAAGTCACCAGGTAGCCCCTGTCCCCAACGAATCTGGCGCTCCAGATTCTCTCTCCCTCTGCAATCCCGCCGATGAACCCGATTTGGCCGAGGTACCCCTCGCCATCATCGGAAAGTATGGTTACTTGGTTGGTTGGGCCGCTCCAGACTGGGTCTCCGTCATCGTCGAGTTCTGCGGTCCTCCACCACATGCCCCAGTTATCCGATGTCGAAGCGACTCGGATGTCGCCGTTGTGCTCGCTGATTGAGAATTGGTCGTTGACTGTTCCCTCGACCCGTCCAGAAGCGACGTAGGTCGTGTGATTGGAGTCACTGATGTCGAAGGAGTGGATGTTTGTCGCGTCCTCCCAGTCTGAGTTCCTCCAGAACCACCACATGTCGTTGGCCGGCTCGGCCAGCACCAGGGTGTCCTTTGATGAGTACACATGGGCCCACGATGAAGTGATGTGATCGACCTCCAGAGACGCCTCGGCCTCAAGCATCCGGATCGTCATTATCGTCGTGAATCCACGACCCGCGCTATCTGAGCTGGCTGAGAACTCCGTGCACTTCTCGTATGTCAGGGGGTGGGTGAAAATCTCCCCGTCCCTCATCTCGTAGATATGGGGGACGAAGTCTTCCAGAGTTAGTCCCGAGATAACAGCCTCGTTCTGCAAGATGGTCTGATCCACGCTATCGTTCCAGATTTCCATCCTAATGTCGAGGTCATCCTCTGACCAGTAGTCTTCAGGTAGGCTTACCCAATTGCTGATTCCATCGAAATACGTCCAAAGGTGAGTCACCGAGCGAACCGTGCCCTCGACCATCCTTGCGGTGTGGTAGTTGCCCTCGATGTACATCTCCTTCTCTATGACTGGAGATGAGCGGTTGGTGATATCCACAACGGTGTACTTGACTAGGCTCTGAACCCTTGTGTAAGTGTACGTTGAGTCATCATTGCCGTCCCCGTCACTGTCTTGTCCGACCGTGACCTCCTTCGACATTAGATTCCGCAAGTCGCTGTCTTCGGGCAGGTTCCAGTAGTTGATAGACGAGGAGATGACCAGCCTGTCCCCCTCGATCATCATCTGGGTCGGGTTTCCCTCTATCGAAAGGTTGGACTCCATAGTCAGGTTTCCGAACTCCGGGACACCCATGATTAGCAGCAATTGGCCGTTTAGCATGTAGATGTGGTATCCATCAGTCTTGAGGAAATCGGCCTCATCGACGCCTGACTCCTGATTGTTGGTCCCCGAGAACTCCCCCTCCCTTGATCCTGAGTCCGAATCTGTCCCTGCCACGGCTACATCGTCTGCGGATTCTGCCAGCATCGGTTCTTCGGCAAAGAACGCGTCCGTAGTTCCCGACCTTAGCATCCAGGGCTCTGAGACCCAGTGCCAGTAGCTCTGCTGGTCCAGATTAACAACCATCTCGTCGTAGACGGCCCGCTTCAGATCCTCCAGGAGAGTCTCACAGGCATCGTACTTCTGGAGTACGGGTGACGAGCGGGTTCTTTCGGGGAGGTCCAGTTTTGGGTAGTCCCCCTCCAATGCGTCGATTGTCCGATCAATGTCTTTGACTACGTCATCCACTGCCTGGAGGCATCCCGCGGTCATCATCAAGAAAAGCATCAGTAGCGTTGGAGCATTGCCTGTCTTCATGCCTATTCCCCCTCAATCATCCTTTTGAAATCAGTAGTATCCCGGATTAAACTCATCAGCATAACCCCGGAAGTTGTCGGGATTGAGAAAAGAGGGCTCGTTGAGTGGAATATTGTTCGATGGAGCCGGTTCCTCCGAATCCACTTCTTTTTCGTCCATCATCTCAACGACACCAGTGTCCGCACTAGTGACGAGGCCCTTTGTGCCGGCTAGGAAAATCAGCGCGGCAACCTGCATGTCCAGTGTTTGGTCCATAAGGTTGAATCATCGCCATCTGTGATTTAAACAAACTGGCTGCATGAGTCATTGGTTAATCGGAAGGAAGAGCGCGTGGTGCGGACACCGGGAGTTGAACCCGGGTTAGCAGGTTGGGAACCTACTGTCATAACCACTAGACCATGTCCGCTTTGCTCCAGCGAGAAGGTCGTGGTAATTGAGAGACTCGGTGGGATTATGGCAACGCTATACTAGGCGCCTGAGAGCTTCCATGGCGGAATCGGCCTTGCCCAGCAGTTCCAAGCACGGGTCTATCCTGCCTTCGGATAAGGAATTCTCGGACTCGGACAGTGATCTCTCGGTTTCGAGCCTGGCCTCATTATCTGCTGGGACTCCCGATGAGTCTAGCCTATTCCTGAGCTTTCTCCAGTCATCGACAAGGAAATTTAGCATCTCTCTTGCCTCCCTCTTTCTGGAGGAAAACGAGTCGATCTCTCTGGTTAGATTCTGAATGAGGTCATTGGCTTCGACCCAACTTCCTGATTCTGCCAAAGATGTGGCCTGATCTAGCATCTCCCTCCAATTGGAGCCCATGTCCCCAGATGGGATTTCGCTCTCGATGCTCTTCCTCTGCCTGAGTGCCCTCTGCACCGCAGTCTTAGCTTCTGCCTCCTCCCTAAGTGACCTGGATACGCCATCGGACAATCCTATTGCAAGGGATGGGTTGCCCCCTTCGAGGGCTTCATTGGCCTCCGCTAGTCTCTTCTGGAGTTCTGTGATTGAGTCCGAATCGGATGACGAGATTTCACTCTCGGCATCATCTAGTGATTTTCTAGCCCGTTCCATCAGCCCTTCTACGTCGCCCATCTGCGAGGGGACCTCCGAGACGATTGCCAATGCATACTCGGGATTCTCTTCCGACATAGCCTTCTTTGCTTCCTCGAGAGTGGCAATCAGCCCCCTTACCAAGTGTCCGTCATCTGTCGAAATTGAGTTCTCGGCATTCTCGATCGCCTCCTCTGCTGCCTTCCAGTGCGACTCTATTTTCTCAGCGAATGATTTGGCTTCTCTGAGTTTGTTCTCAGCCACCCTCAGGGACCCATTGTCGAGCTCAGTTAGCGCACTATCGAAAATCGACCTCGCCCTACCCTGTTTACCGGTTATCGCTTCTGCGCGTTCTATGGAGCCAATCGATTGTTCCCTGACCTCCTCGATGTCGGTTAGGAAGGAAAGGATGCGATCAGTCTCCCTCTCTGCATCTGAAATGAGTTTTATTCCCTTCTCGGGATTCTTCCACCCCTCTTCCCTTGCAGTCTTCAATAGTGAGTTCGGCTGCTGCAATATGCTATTTCCAGACTGAAGGCTCAGAACTCTGCTTTCGGCGATTTTCAGTCGTTCGGAGAATTCCCTCCTTTCCTCTTCTAGGCCGTCCTTGGTTAGAAGCGGCGGGATTGTCGTTATGATGGCTGGGAACCCGACGATTAGGAATGACTGGGCGTTGGGGGTGGCAAGCACGATCGGGATCGCCAGACCAAATCCGAAAGTTGTCATTAGCCCCCTCCACCTCCTAGAATTTACATCTGCCCGTAGAATGTGCCTCGAGGAGA
>Ga0115012_10001234_pt1 | contig 14867 bp, 7 predicted proteins | sample TroAtlMetagenome_FD_88706 | JGI IMG/M metagenome (GOLD analysis project Ga0115012, IMG submission 88706) | Marine eukaryotic phytoplankton communities from Atlantic Ocean - Tropical Atlantic ANT10 Metagenome | ecosystem: Environmental > Aquatic > Marine > Oceanic | place: Tropical Atlantic Ocean...
CGGGAGGTGGGGTCAGGGGCTCGAGGGACTACTGCATTCGTACGCGATTCGTACTCGATTTGTACGCGGTTCGTATGCGAGTGTATGTGCAAATGTGTCCCGCATACCTCCGCGTAGGCCCGATCGAAAAAGCATTATATGGAGGGGGTGCAATTTCGTCAGGGCCGCATGATCCCCCACGCACGCATCCCAAATCATTAGGCCTGACGAAATTGCACCCCCTCCATATAATGCTTTTTCGATCGGGCCTACGCGGAGGTATGCGGGACACATTTGCACATCCACTCGCATACGAATCAAGTACGAATCGAGTACGAATCGCATACGAATGGAGTAGTCCCTGCGCAGAGGGGTGGACCATCCAGCCCGTCGCCACGGACCACGGCACGCGCTATGCTGCGGCGCGAGCGGCGCGGGCGGCCGCCCTTGCGCGCGCGTCGCGCGCATGGCCTTCTGCTTCGACCCGACGGCGGCGTACGGGCGGGTCGAGCCCGCGCCGCCCGCGCCGCCCGCGCCGCCCGCGCCGCCGCACAAGCGGCCGCGCTCGCCCTCGCCCGTGCGGCCGCCGACGCCCGACGCGCTCGACGTGCTGCCCGAGGGGATGCGCGGGCTGGCGATGCTGCTGGGGGGCGCGGACGTGACCGTGGGCAAGCCGCGTGCTGTTGTTGAGGAAACGCCGACTACGCCGTTCCCGACCTCACTACCGGCCCCGCGCGCCGGCGGGCCCCCGCCGCTGCTGCGGCCGGAGCCGACGCCGGCGCCGACGCACTACGCGCACCACGCGCACATGCCGTACACTGCACACGCCACGCACCCCCTTGTCGTGCCCGCGCCCCTCGAGGCCGACGAGCTGCTGGGCGGCTTCGTCGAGCCGCCCGACCCGCACGCCGGCGTGCTGCGCGAAGAGGGCGGCCTCCGCGGCTGGATGGCGGCCCGCGCGAGGCGGACTCACTCGGGCACCACCATCTGAGACTGGCGGTAGGCCTTGAACTCGGCCAGGAGGTTGCGGTCCTTGAGAAACTGCTGGTAAAAGCGCAGCTGGGCCTGCTTCTTCTGCCGGTAGGCCTCGTACTCGGAGGCCAGCACCGTCGGCTCCTCGGCCTCGGCCTCGGGCTCCTCGGCCTCGGGCTCCTCGGCCTCAGCCCCGGCTTCCCCGGCCTCCTCGGCCTCCTCGGCCTCGGCCTCAGCCTCCCCGGCCTCCTCCTCGTCCTCGGCCTCCTCGTCCTCGCCCTCGTCCTCCTCGGCCTCCTCTTCGCGCTGCGCGTCCATGACCTCGCGGATCGTCACCGACGGGTCGAAGCCCGCCCAGTCGGGCTGCGTCTTCTTGGGGTCGTAGGCCACGCACGGTTCGCCGTGCTCCGCGGCGTACTCCTCCTTCCAGGCCTGCTCCTTTTGCCTGCGGAGCTCTTGCGCCACGTCGCTCGACATCAGCTCATTGAGCTCGTCGCGCACCCTCTTGTTGCGCTCCTTCTTCGCGTCCGCGGCGTCCTTCTTCTCCTGCTGCTCCGCGGTGAGCGGCACGTCCGGGTCGGCCGCGGTCTTGCGCCGCTTGCCCGGAGTCGGCCCGTCGTACTCGTCGGCGACCACGGACAGGTCGGGCACCGTCTCCTTGACGGTGACGCGGTAGGCCTTGAGCGCCGCCTCGAGCCGGTCGTACGCCTGACCGTAGCGCTCGTCCACCGACGAGTAGTGGTCGTCGTCGGGCGCCGGGCCAAAGTACTTCTCGGCCGTCACCGGGGCCTTGGCGCGAAAGGCGTCGAGCCGTTCGCGCAGGTCGATCCAGCTCTTGTTGCGGGCCTGAAACACCGAGCTCGGAGTAGGGCTCTCGGGGTTCTCGAGGTCGTGCTGGGCGGCCTTGATCGAACGCAGGCACTCGGCGTCCACGCCGAGCGTGATCGCGCCCATCTCCTCGAGCACGCCCTCCTGGTCCTCGGCGTCGAGGGCGTTGGTGTCGAACTCCTCGTCGTCGTCCATGCACGGCTTGAAGTGCGGCTCGTCCTCCTCGGCACGGAGCGGGTTGAGGACGACCTCGCGCGTGCAGCCGAACCAGGCGCGATCTTTCATCGCGCACGCGATCTGGAAGGCCTCCAGGGCCTCCTTCTCCTCGTCCACGACCTTTTGCAGCCGCTTCCGCGCGGCGATGGCGTCCGCGCGGCGCCGCTTGCCCGACTGCGCGCCCTCGGCGTCGCGCAGCGCGTCGTCCTTGGCGGCGCGCACGGCGTCGATGTTGGCCCCCTGCTTGCTGTGCTCCTCGACGACGCGCATCACGCCCTCGCACACGTGCGCCGGCATGCTCTTGGTCAGCGCGCGGCCGACTATCGGCTGGAAGCTCCGCGAGGCCGTGCGGCCCACCTTGGCGGCGGTCTTTGCGGGGCGCTTGCGCAGCGAGCGGCCGGCGGCGGCCGGCTCGGCCGGCTCGGCCGGCTCGGGCGCGGGCGCGGGCGCAGTCGAGAGCTGCGACGCGACCTCGCACGCGAGGCACGACCCGCCCGCGCAGACGTGCGCGTTCTCCTCGCGGCAGTCGGAGCAGATGACGTGGGTCTTGATCGTGGTGCCGTCCGGCAGGTTGGCGCCGTGGCAGGCGAGGCAGACCCGCTCGCACGCGCCCGTGTCGCGCAGCAGCCGGAACCGGCGACGTCCGGACGCCGCGGCGTCCTCTTCGGTCCGGCGAGCGCCCTGGAGCCCCTTGTCGCGCATCGCCCTGACCATCGGCGCGGCGAGGTAGTCGTGGTCGTTGGAGGCGCCATTGGAGTCGGCGTGGTTCCAGACGCGCACGCAAAAGGGGTTGTCGCACGCGAGCCGGTCTTCGGTCTTGGTGTGGCACGCGACGAGGCTGATGGCCAGGTCGGTGGTGATGAGCGCGTTGACGGGCGCGGGTGCGGGCGCGTCGGGTGCGGGCGCGTCGGACGCGGTCGCGTCGGGCGAGGGCATTGCGGAGCGCGGGCGCGAGCGGTGCATCTCCCCGCCGCCGGCGCGCATGCCGCAGCCGCCTCCGCCGCTTCGCCGTGCCAACTGCACGAAGAAAATACCAGAAAAAAAAATCCAAAATATATAATATATATGTATATGATCCATATATGGGAGGGGGGATATCTAGCGGAAATACACGCATATGTTATATGGGCCGGCCGGGAGCGCGGCCGCGCCACCCGCGGGGCGCGGCCCCCCGCCGGCGGCCGCCGCAGCGCCGGCTGCGGCTTGCGCACGGCTGCCACCAGTGAGCAGTGCACTCGATTGCACGAACCACTCCACTCGCTCGCTCGCTCACATGCCTCGCTCCACTGCTCGTCCCAACCCCGGCGTCGGCCTCAACATGAGACCGCCTCCGGGCGGTAGCGGGGTTGCGACCCCGGCCCATGACTGCATGTCGACGACCGCCAAGGACGCGGTCGTCAAGTACCACCAACACCCTGCCATCGGGCGCCTCGTCGCCCTCACTTCGAAGGACCTCGTCGCTCTGATGATCGCATCGGAGCACAAGGTCGAGCTGGCGGAGCGCGTGCCCAAGGCCGCCGACCGCAAGCGCGCGCACCTCGACGAGTACAAGGTCGAGGAGCACGTGATCGTGCGGATGCCGACCAATGCGCGGCCCACCTCGAAGCAGATCGAGGACAAGCACCCCGGCCTTGGCCCGGTCCGCCTCCAGTACCTCAAGGAGCTGGTCTCGGCCATGGCTTGTAACCACCGGGACGTGAATAGCCAGTCGGCCTACGGCAACGGCGACACGCCGGCCGGCTACTTTTTGGCGCTCGAGATCGACGCCGACTCTCTTCGTCACGCCAAGGAGGAGAGCCACAACTACGTCAAGGACATGATCGCCCACCGCGACGACGAGTCGGCGGCGATGCAAGAGTTTCGCGAGGCCCTACGCACGTTTGCGCGCGGCTTCCGGCACCCGCCGCCGAGCTTCGACGACTACCGCGCCGCCGACGACGCGTCGGCGCGCGCCGGGACGCTCGTCGCCAGCCTCGAGCTGAAGCTCAAGCAGCTCGAGCCGCGCCTCTCCAATGTGGCGGAGGAGGAGGACACGCCTTGGACGAGCGACGACTGGGGCGAGATCTTTCCAACGACGGGGCGCGCGACTGGGTCGCGCGGGACGGTCCGCTTTGGCCACGAGCAGGTCTACCTGGCCGAGGAGCCCGACCAGAGCCACGACGACGACCTCATAGCCGCGCGGGCCGAGGCGGCGGCGGCAGAGCAGCGCGCCGAGGATGCGCGCCGGCTCGGCCTCGGGTACGAGGAGGAGGTCGCGTACAACCTCGTCGAGTCGAAGACCAAGCGCACCGACGTCAAGCCGCCGCTGATCATCGCGCGCAGCGGCGCGCACCTCTCCATGGTGTGCGCGCGGTGGTGCGCGCCCGACTGCCCGTGCGCCGACCCCAAGAACCGGGCGACGACGTCGGACGACCTGGACGAGCCGCCCGTGTGCGAGCTCGCGGAAGAGGACGAGGACGAGGACGAGGACGCCGCGCCCGCGCCTGCGCCTGCGCCCGCGCCTGCGCCCGCGCCCGCGCCCGCGCCCGCGCCCGCGCCTTCGGCCATCCAAGCGTGCCTCTCCGAGGTCTTGGGCGCGCTCTCGACCACCGACGCGCAGACGCTGCGTGACCGGCTCGCGGCCACGGGCGCGCCCGCGGCCGTGGGCGCGGCCGCGGCGCCCGCCGCGTCGCCCGACGTGGCCATGGCCGACGCCGACGCCGGCGACGTGCGCAAGAACAGCCACGACATTGCGTCGTGGTTCGACGCGTGCACGGCGCAGGGCCGCGCGTACCACGCGCTCGTGCACGCGGACAAGCCGGCGCCCGACTGCTACCGGCCGCTCTGCCTGCTCCAAATGTGCGTCGCGATCCTCAACGCGGGGCTCGAGCGGCAGATGACCGAGATCCTCGTGTGCTGCAAGGACATGGCGTGCCTGGAGCGCATGGGGATGCGCGACGTCGGGTGGCACACGCGCTTCCGCGCCAAGGAGGAGGTTCGGCAGCACTTCGGCTACGCCAAGGACGTCCAGGGCGCCTCCGGGTCGAAGCGCCACGGCCAGGGCAAGGGCGTGAAGGACAACGTGTACCTGCTGCGCCACTACCGCATGCTCTTCGCCTACCCGCTGGACTCGGAGGCGCACAACGGCCCGCCCGCGCTCAACGACGACAGCGTGCGCACGCTGATGCGCTTCTTCAACGCGCACTGCCAGTGGACGCAGGAGCGCGAGAAGCGGGTCGCGACCGTGGCCGTGCAGATCGCCAACACGCAGGGCGAGCACGGCTTCAAGCTGTCCAATGCGCAGGAGTTTGTCGACGAGGCGCACCGCACGGCGTACGGCTACTTGGAGACGGTCGTCGTCAAGCACATCAACGACCAGCAGCGCGAGTACCAAGACCCGGACAAGAAGGGGCCCGCGACCTGGTCGCTGAAGCTCGACAAGCTCCTCGGCACGGCGTACCCGCGGCACCACGAGATCTGCCTCCTGCTCATGAAGCGGCAGGTGGTGCGGGACCTGGGCACCACGCGCGAAAAGTGGTGGTTCGAGAAGATGCAGCTCGAGGTCCCGTCGGAGCACCACAAGACGCCCAAGGACGACGCCGAGTACTTTCTTCCGTTCCAGCAGCCGACCAAGTACTGCCGGCTGGGCCCCGCGGATGGCGGCGTGACGACCTGCTTCAACGACTGGACGGAGGCCAAGCTCCAGCACGAGACGCACTTCCCCAACAGGGGGTCGGGGCAGAAGGCCAACGCCACCCTGCTCGAGCGGCTCGAGTGGGAGTGCGCCGAGGGCGTGAAGCGTCCGCTCCGGCCGCGCGACGCGTACGACGAGGCCCGCGTGGCCGCCGAACTGTGGGGCGGGCGGATGACCGTGCGCTCCCCGCTGCCCGGGCCCGACGGCAGCTACCCGAGCGACCCGCTCACGGTCGAGGAGTACCACCGCATCTGGAAGCGGGCGTCCAATGGGGCGGCGGTCGCGTGCACGTTCGAGTGCGCGCGCTACAACCAGGGCCCCAACTCGTCCGACGAGGCCAAGGCCATTCGCAACGCCTTTTGCGGCGGCAGCAGCGGCACGCTCCCCCAGTGGCGCATGCTCGAGATGCTGCGCGAGCTGCGCGCGCCCGAGGCCTCGCGCGCGACGCGCGACCGGACGACGACCTCGGTGCCGTACGAGGGCGACGAGGGGCACGCCCTGTGCGGCAAGTACGGGCTGGACAAGAACACGCACCCGTACCACCGCATGTGCAACGCGCTCGGCGCCATGGGCGGCATGAGCGTCAACGAGATCGTCGTGTTCAAGAAGCAGCTCAGGAAGAACTACGACGACCACAAGGCCAAGATGGAGCAGATCGAGAAGCAGATGCCCGTGTACTGGGAGCACCTGCTCGAGGGCCCCGCGAACCGCGAGATCGTCTGCGCCAAGTCGGCGGGCGCGTGGAACGAGAAGGACAGCGACCCGCTCGTCCTGGCCGAGGCCGAGGCGTACCTGAAGCGCGCCGATCGAGGCGGCCGGCGCGATGACGACGACCTCAAGCGGCGCTTTGTGATCGAGCTGCGCGAGCAGCTGCGCGAGCGGCGCGTGGCGTGCGGCGTCGTCGACGAGCGCGCGTGGCGCACGCTCGATTGCGAGGCGCGCGACTTGATCAAGCGCGCGAGCGACAAGTGGGACGCGATGGTCGTGCCGCGGCGCCGGGCGCAGCAGGCCATCGACAAGGCCGGCGAGTTGCGGCAGCGCGCTCGGAGCGCCGCCAAGCACCTCTTCGACACCAACACCGAGGTGAGCAACACGCACGCGGACGCGCGGCGCATCCTCGGTCCGATCAACGAGGAGATCGAGGCCGCGTACGAAAAGGCGTGCGTGAGCGCGCTCGACGGCCGCGAGCTAGACGGGATCCGCAACGAGGCGATCCGCGAGGCCGTCAGGGCCACCGACAAGCAGCTCGAGTTTCACGCGGCGGCGGTGGGCCGGAAGACGCTCGACTCGACGGACGAGTGGCTGATCCACAAGGTGGCGGACGCCCTCGTCGAAGACCTGCGCCGGACGCGCGCGCACGGCGGCATGCGGTGCCTCGTCGGCGAGTACGACGACACGATGGCCACGATCTGCGAGATGCAGCCGCGCGACCCGACCAAGTCGCTGGTCCGCGACGTGCCCGTGTTTGCGGACCTGCCGGACGTGACCTACGCGCTGCGCAACTACGAGAGCCTCGTCTACAACAAGCCGGCCGACTACGTTGCGATGGTGGACGACTTGGTCGCAAAGGCGCAGGAGACGACGGTGGTGCGCTTCGAGTCGCCCACGGCGCTCGCGCGCCTGTTCCGGGGCAACGAGCCCAACGATCGCTCGCCCAAGTGGGAGCCCGTCTCGGTGGTCTTCACGGGCATCAAGGCGACCGTGGACAAGGTCCTGCGCGCGTTCATCCAGGGGTCGCCGTACCTCCGGTCGATTCGGCCGATGGCGAGCCTCGATACGCACTGGGAGGCCATGAACCGCGCGATCGCCGCGCAGATCGTCGTGCCGGACTGGGTGAACATGCTGCTCGAGTACGTGCCGAGCGGCAACCGGGGCCTCCAGCCCAAGGACCTGACCGGCGCCGAGAACAAGCCGCTGAAGCGCCAGTTTGTGCTCGACTACGTGGTGCACGTGAGGGGCTGGGTCGCGGACCCGGACGCGTTCCGAGCGCTGCCCGAGAAGCAGCAGCAGAAGTGGACCGACGAAGCGATGGAGGCGCTCAGGAAGCCCATCGCCGACGACGACCCGCGCTGCAGCCCGGCGATGCACGAGCACTGGCAGAGCACACGCGACGCCGAGTTCAAGGGCGCCAAGCAGCTGCACCACATGCGGCCAGTCTACGAGGGCGGGCGCGCGCCCGCCGCCAAGGAGCTCGTCGACCGGACGCGCGCGGCGGCCATGCCGCTGCCGACGCTCCACGGCCACTCGGGCCCCGACCGCATCGCGCCGACGCTCGCGCCGTCCTTTGGCGGGCGGCGGGGCGAGGTCGGCGTCTTCTCGCGGCCGCTGCGCGACGAGACCAACGCCAACGACGGCGTGCTCGACGCGCGCACCGTCACGGAGCGGCGCCAGCGCGAGGCGGCGTACAATGAGGCGGCCACCGCGCTGCTGAGCACGCCCGACGTCACCGTCGAATGGCTGGGCGACCCCGAGGCGCCCGCGCGCACGTGCGACGGCCCGGTGGCCGTGCTCGCGCACCACCGCCAGACGCTCTTTGCGCGCCGCGCCGGGATTGCAAAGAGGACGCTGGAGACGCTCCGGGCGCTCCAGCGCCAGCTCCAGGCGACGCCGCGCGAGTCGGAGTCGGAGTCGGACCGCATCAAGCGCCGCATCCTCGCGATCCGCATCGAGCGAAGCACGCTGCTCAAGGACGCCTTCGAGCGCATCGACGACGCGCTCGGGCGGTTTGCGGCGATCGAGTCGGCGGCCCAGTGGGTCGTGCCCGGCTCGCGCTCCGCCGCCGAGGACCTGCTCTACGACCTGTGGCGCGCGCTGGAGGTGGTCATGAACGCGCTGCTCAAGCCGGCCGTCTTCGTGCAGCACGAGCGGTGGGAGCCCAAGCCGGGCGCGCGCGTGCGCGCGCACTCGGACGACGCGTGGGTCGAGTACACCAACGGGGCGCTGCGCCTCGGCGGGCCCGCGCCCAGTCCGGCCGCAAAGGACGCGCAGCGCTGGGGGCTGCGCGTGGTGCGCCTCGACCTCTGCGGCGGCCTGGGCAGCGGGAGCCTGCTCAACTTCCCCGAGGGCATGACGCGCCGCATGGAGAGCGTCGCCAACAAGCTCGGGCGCATGTTCAACGCGACGGAGCGGCCGGTCTACGGCCTCAACGCGCCCGGCACGCGGCCCGACCTGCCGGCGGCGACCGGCGCGGAGGACGTCGAGAACGTGATGAGCCGCGCCCTCGAGGGGCTGTACACGGCGCCCGAGGCGGGCCAAGGCGAGACCCCGGCGGACGCCGCGCGGCGCGCGTTCACGACCAACGCGCGCCGCGAGGGCCGCGGCGCCAACGTGCGGATCGTCCGCGTGCCGCCGCTGCTCGCGGAGAACAACCCGCTGCGGCACGAGCTCGGCTCGACCGCGAGCATGGCGCGCAAGCAGGCGATCGAGGATGCGCGCGTGCAGCCGGCGGTCGATCGCGCGCTCCACGACCTGCGCGCGCGTCCGGGCTGGGCGTCGAAGACCCCGGAGCAGCGGCGCCGGGCGACCCGACGGGCGACCACGCAGGCCAAGGACGCCGCCTGCCACCTCGGCTGGCTCGAGGGCTACCCGCGGGAGAAGCTGACGGCGCCGTCGGATCCCGACTCGAGCGTCTTCGCGCCGCTCCGGTACATGGACACGGTCGTGCGCCGGCGCATGCGCGAGTACGCGGGCTACAAGATCTCCAAGCTGCGCATCCTGCACACGGCGCGCAAGGACGGGCTGGCGCGCCTGCGCCGGAGCATCACCGGCGAGGTGTCGCCCGAGGAGCGCCTGCGCTACGAACGCGCGCTCGAGCGCGCCGAAGAGCAGCAGGAGGCGGCGCAGGCTGGCCGCGCGGGGCCACTGGCCCGGGGCGCGGCGAGCCGCTCCGCGGTCCGCGCGGCCAACCGCATCACGGCGCCGGCCAAGAAGGCCACGCACGAGGTGGTGGCCCAGGTTCGTGCGCTGAAGCGCGAGCTCAAAGACGAGCTCGCGCTCGGGGAGGACGAGGCCGACCCGGACCACATCGCCGAACTCGAGGCCAAGATCGAGGATCTCCAGAACGTCGAGAACACCTTCAGCAACAAGCGCAAGGCGGCGCACAAGGACGGGATCCGCGGCGTCGACCTGCCCATCGTGCCCATCGAGCTCGACCCGAACAACCCCGACGCCAAGAAGTTCAAGGGGATCGTCGGCACGGTCGCGCAGGCCTCTGACACCCGCGCGGTCGAGATTGCGACGGAGATGGGGGTGAGCGGCAAGCTGCGCCTCACGGCGGACGACTGCACCTACCTCACGGACAGGATCGACGCCGAAGAGACGCGGCTCGACGCGAAGCTCCAGACGCAGGAGCGGGCGTTCACGGCCTTTGCCACGAGCACCGTGCCAAAGGTCGAGGACCTGACCGACGAGGGCGTGCGGCTGCGGCAGTCGCTCGACCCCGACTACGCGACGGACGACTCGTTCCAGCGCTACGTGGACGGGCGCGAGGGCGGGCTCGCCTTTCAGCACAACCGCGACCGCGCGGCGCACCGTCGCCTCACGGAGGCCGCGTTCGGCAGCTACAACAACCCGGCCGCGAACGCGCGCGCCATGGCCATGATGGACGACGACATGCGCGCGCGCGCGCTCGCGCTCGAGCTGGAGGTCAACGGCATCACCCGCTACCTCGATGACCGCGGCCTCTTGCACGAGAACAACGCGGCGACCGACGTCGGGCCGAACGAGGCCCCGGCGCACGCCAAGCGCCCCGCGCGGCGCCGTTAGGACGGCGCGCGAGGAGTGCGCGTGCGCGTATGCGTGTGCGTATGCGTGTGCGTGTGCGTGTGCGTTTCAATAAATCCTTGCCATTTGGTCCTCCGCGCGCGCTATCGACTGCCGCTTGCACACCACTGTTGCTATCGTGCACGCGCCGCACGGCGCGGATGCGCCTCATCGCCCAGTGGGCCGACGGCTCGGCGGTCGAGGGCGCGCTGTCCTACGCGCTCGCGGCCACCGCCCTCGCCATGCTGGCCGCGATGAGCGCCATCATCATCGCGCGCCTCGGGCGCGTGCAAAAGCGCCTGGAATCGCTGGTCGGCGAGAAGGACCGCATAGTCTACGAGAACGCCGCGCTGCGCCGCCGGCTCGAAGCGCTCGTCGGGTCCGACGGTCCGGACCTGTCGACGGGAGGGGTGCACCGCACCGAGGAGGGCGGGATCTTTACCAAGCTCGGTGCATGCGACAGCAACGAGAGCTTCACGACCAAGAGCAGCTCCACCACCGTCGCGCCGCACGTGGCGGCGAAGTACAGCGTGACCAACGCGCCCCTCATGCCCGGCATGCAGCCCGACGCGCTCGACGTGTCGATGCGGGCTCGGGGTGAGCAGCTCTTGATGCCTCCACGTCGGGAGCGGCGGCCGCGGCCGCCCTCGGTCTGAGCTCCATTTTTGGAAATTTTTTGGGTGGATTTTTGTCGGCCCATTTTTTTTCTAAAAAATTTGGCGTGGGTTTTTCGTCGGCCAACTGCACGAAGGACACACGCCACCCCCGCGACGCGCCGGCTGCCGCTTGCGCGCGCGCGACGGCACGCGCCATCCAGCCAACGCCGCCGCCGCCGCGATGAGCTCGACGACGCACCACGCCCCCCCTACCGCCCTCGACGAGGTCGAGCGCGTGTTCTCCGACATGTGCCGCGCGCTGCGGCCGCGCAACTTGCACGAGCGGCTCGCCGACCGCAGCTTTGCGCCCTTGTCCCTGGACGAGCTTGGCGAGGCGCACCTCTCCACGATGCTCTACGACCGGTACCGGCTGGGCCTCGTGACCAATCGCCACGCGGCGCCGCTGCGCGTCCGGCTCACGCCCGACGACCGTCACTGGCTGCGCCTCGTCATGTCCGCGCGCCCCACTTCGACGATGCATCCGGACCTCCCGGTCCTTGCGCACTGCGACTACCGGACCGTCCGGCTCCCCGACCCCAACCTGACCTGCGTCGGGATCGAGCTGCCGCCGCCGCTCGCGGCCAAGATGCGCCGCTTTGAGGCGCGACTCGAGCAGGAGGTGCACGCGACGTGGTCCGAGTGCTACGTAGACCAAACGCCTCCCCGGCTGGTGAGCGCCTTTGAGTCGCCCTTTGGTGGCGGCGACGCGCTCATCGAAGCGCATGCACAGCGGGCGGGCCTGCCCCTCCCGGCCCACGATCCGCACGAGGGGGACACCGTCGAGGGGGGCAGGCTGCGTCCCGGCTGGTCGGTGATGTACGCGCACGTGGACGCGACGCGCGTGGCGCGGGACCTCCGCTTCCACCCGGACGGGGTGGGCGACTTGTACTACGGCGCGCCGGCCGTCCACCTCGACTCGCTTGGCGCCAAGGGCGAGCGGCGCGACGAGATGCGGATTGGGAGCGTACGCGACCTCAAGTACGGGAGCGCGGTGGTGCCCACCCTGCGCGCCGCGCTCTTCATCGACCAGGCGCCAGCGAAGATGGCGGACCGCCTCTTCAACGGCCCCGCCGGCAACCTGGGCGGCTTGACCGGTGGCATGGCCTTGGCCGCCACCGGCCAGGGCCACCGGATGAAAGAGCTCGCCAAGATGGTCATCAGCGCTGCGCACGCCAAGCGCGACGCCGCCGCGGCGGCGCCCGAGCCGCCGAGCGTCCAGCTCGTCTGGTTCCTCGACGAGGTCGTCGTCTACACCAACCTGACCAACGACCACGCCTCGATGATGGCCGGCGACCTCGACTGCGCGGAGCGCATGGCCGACCAGGTCGAGCGCTGGTCGAAGAAGCGCCGTCGCGACGACGAGGACGAGGGCCGGGTGAGCGAGGCGGCGCTCGACCGGCTCGTCGACTTGGCGGGGGAGGTCGCGTCCGCCAGGCTGTGCGTGTACACCGAGGCGGACGAGGCGCGCGCGAAGGCCGTCGCGGACAAGTGCGAGGCGGTGGTCGCCACGATCGACGCTCCTGCCGGCGTGCTGGCGCCGGCGCGCGCGCGCGACTTTGAGAGCCTGTACGACGCGTGAGCGTGCGCGTGTGTGCGTGTGTGTGTAATATAAACGCGCGCTTCCCGCCATTTTCGTGCAGTGCGCGCGCCCGCGCCGCGGCGGCGGCTGCCGCTTGCGCCTCCTCGCATGCAAAACACCCACGCACATTCGCGCATGTTCGCCGCGCTCGAGGGCCTGGAAGCGGACACGCTCGCCGCGACCCAGCGCGGGTACGACCGTAAATGTCGCCAGCGGGCGTACGCGGCGGAGAAGCGGCGCGAGGCGGAGGAAGCCGAACGGAAGCAAGTCCGAAGGCACTTTGGCCGCGCAGTCCGGCAGGCCGAACGCCGCGCCGGCGCGGCGCAGGAAGAGCCACCGGCGCGCCGCGAACGGCCGGCCTACGACCCGAGCCAGACGCCGTGTCGCTACGGGCCAAACTGCAAGGCCGAGTGGTGCCACTTTGGCCACCCGTGGCGCTACCGCCACGCGGCCGAGGCGCAGCCGACGCCCAAGTCCACTCCCAGCCCCAAGCCCGCGCCCGCCCCGGTGCCCACGCCTGCGCCGCGCGCGCCCGTGGTGTGCGAGCCGTGCGCACCGGGCGAGCCGGCGCCGCCCAGCAACGAGGACCGGCTCTGCGTCATTTGCTTCGAGCACGAGCGCACCTACGCGCTGCTGCCGTGCGGCCACCGCTGCGTGTGCGCGACCTGCTTCGAGCAGGTCCTCGCGACCAAGACGCCCAAGTGCCCGCTCTGCAACACGGTGCTGCAGCACGCCAAGGGGGTGCGCATCTGGGGCTGAGCGCGCGGACGCGTGTGCGTGTGCGTGGGCGCGTGTGCGTATAGGCTGTGCGTCGTGCGTCGCGCGTCGCGAGGACAAGTGCCCTTTACCACCACCGGAGGCGCCCCTCTTTTGCGTGCGCCCGGGCGCGCCGCGGCATAACCCCGCGCCGCCGCGCGCTCGAGCAACAGGCGACTGCCCGCGCACCGCTAACCGCTCCGCGCGCGCTCGCTCACCCGCACCCGCACCCGCACTCGCCGCGCGCTCGACCCGGCATGACCACCGCCGCCTTCACGCACCCGCAGCCGCGCACATTTGCCCCTTCGAAAGAGGGCGCGTCTTTGCGCACTCGAACACGGTCCCCGAGGACCGCCCTGGGATCCAGCGCACCGCCCCACCCCCCTCCCGCGCGCGCCGCTCAGATGTGCTGCAGAACCTGATGTACTTCTTCGGCGCCCCCGTGTCGCCGGAGAAGCTCAAGGACTACACCGAGCACCACGCCATGTGCGTCGCCGCCGCCGCCGATAGCACCATTCTCACACTCGCCCTCGCTGAGCACGCACCGGCCCATCCTTGCGCAGGACCTATCACTTCCCGGACGCCTGTAAGCCCCCACACTCGAACCGCGACCGCGATCGCCTGCGCGCGCTCGGCGCTGAGCCCTCGCGGTTTGTCGTTTTTTGCAGACGCTGGGCAGAATACTAAGATGTGCTCCCCGCCGCCCCCGCGCGAACGCCCTCGCCGTTTGCGCTCGTCTGCTCACCCGACGCCCCCTCGCGCTACGCAGCCGCGACACGCTCAACAATTTGATCACCAAGTTCGCCGCCGCCCGCCGCCGCCCGTGCGCCTTCGCTGCTCACCCGCGCACGTCTGCGCGCTCGCAGGTCGCCGCAGTCGTGGCAAACTTCGGTCGCCTTGCCCTTCTTCAACATCCAGGGCACGGTCATCGAGTGGGATGAGATCCGCTTCGACGTCCGCCTCATGTGCGCTCCAGAGCACTCGACCCGCCGCGCTTGAGCCGACGCTCACGCCCTCCTCCGTTGCGCGTCGCAGGCAGCGCGTGCCGTACGAGGGCGTGTCGAGGATGCAGACGTCGCTGCGCCGGCGCCACGTAAGCCTCCGAGCGTCCAACCCACCGCGTCGGTCGCTCGCTGACCGTGCGCGCCCGTTTGTCTTGCGAAGCGCGATCGCGTCGTCCGGCGTGGACTGGGCCTCGTGATCGAGTCCGACTTCTACGCCACCGACGCCGGCCGCGCGCACTTCGCCAACCAGCTGACGAGCATCCGGTATTGCGTGCAGGAGACCTGCAACTTCGACGTGCTCTACGCCTACCTCACCTGTGGCAACTGTACGCCCGCTCTCGGCCCATTCTACTAGTCACCTTCGCTCACGGGACCGCCCTTTGGTTACGCAGATGACTTCTCTTACGACAAGAGCAAGAACCTCCGTGCGCCGCCCTCGCCCC
>Ga0115012_10001236_pt1 | contig 14855 bp, 16 predicted proteins | sample TroAtlMetagenome_FD_88706 | JGI IMG/M metagenome (GOLD analysis project Ga0115012, IMG submission 88706) | Marine eukaryotic phytoplankton communities from Atlantic Ocean - Tropical Atlantic ANT10 Metagenome | ecosystem: Environmental > Aquatic > Marine > Oceanic | place: Tropical Atlantic...
GGTTGGCTTAGCTTAGACACCTCAACTTTGAGTGAAGCAATCTGATTACGCGTTTCGTTTAGAGCAGCAATTAGTTTGTCATTCTCTTTCTCAGCCTTAGCTAGCAGAATTTTTGAATCCCTTAGCCTTTCTTCAAGAAGCGCAATCCGCTTTGGAGCCAGGGAGTTAGTCTCCGATAATTTGTTATTTCGTTCGCGAAGTGATTCAAGTTTTGTCCGCAGCTCTTCTATTTCAATTTGTGACTTTTCTAACTCTCGTTTTAGGTCATTCACAGCCATATTCCTATCGTAGAAGCCTTCACCGTTAATAGCCATGCCGACTTGCCATATTTGACTTTTTTATAAAGTGACATAGTTAGTGAAAAAGTGTTTCAACATCCACACATTTCTTATAACATTTGTACATAATTAGTTTGTACTTAAGTAACGAAGGATATAGATGAAAGTTTGGATTGACCAAGATCTCTGCACTGGTGATGGGCTTTGTGAAGAAATCGCCCCCGACGTTTTTACGCTTCTTGATGACGGGTTAGCGTATGTCGTAGAGGGTGACAAAGTCTTTTCTGACCCTGGTGGTCCTGAGGGTTTAGCGGTTGTTCCTGATGGCCAAGAAGAAGCTACGATTGAATCTGCAGAAGAGTGCCCAGGAGAATGCATTTATCTTGAGGTATAGCTGGAGCTCTGTAGCTCTTAGCCCCCCAGGTATCGCGCACTAGTAATAAACCCTGTGTGGGCGACCATTCTATGGTCTGGTCTAACCGCTCTTCCATCTACGTGCCATGATCTGGAAAGCACCTCTTGTGTCCTGATCATCGCGAAGCTATCTTCTTTCAACCTCTCTGTAAGGCGTGACACCTGCATAATGCTCGGGGAGTAAGAAACAAGGATGCCTCCCGGTCGTAAGGAATTCTCAACGTGATCAATCACACGCCAAGGTTCCGGAATATCTAAGACGATTCTGTCATAATCGGAACCATCTAATTGTTCATATGCATTCCCAATCAGTACGTTATAGCGTTCATTTACTGTTTGATCGGAAAAGAAAGCTTCGACATTTTTTCGGGCTCGTTGCGCAAAGTCTTCCCGTAGCTCAATTCCAGTTACATTCGCTCCAGCTCGCAAAAGGGCTATTGATAATGCGCCAGAACCTACTCCCGATTCGAGCACTTTATCACCCTCAGCAATGTCAGCAGCGATTAGGATCGGTCCGATATCCTTTGGATAGATAATCTGCGCGGAGCGTGGCATCTTTAGAATTACATCAGACATCGTGGGTCGCAGGGCGAGGTATTCAAGGCCACCAGTAGATTTGATTGTTATTCCGTCCGCTTTTCCAATCAAATCGTTGTGAGAAATAAAACCAGAATGGGAATGGAATTCTGAGTTGGACTCTAAAGTCAGTAGGTATCTCCGATCCTTCTGATCTATAAGCAAAAGCATATCCCCTTCTTGCAATAGCCTATTTCCGTTCGTCATATTCGAAGCATTTCAGTCCTAAGCTTCGGTCTCGTCATTAGAGTCGCGAAAATACTTTTTGACATTCGGAAATAGTTGAATTTGTATTATCGGGTCTTTTTGCTTTTTGCGTTTACGCTTTGAACTACCTCGCAGAAATATTCCCAGAAATGTCATCGCTGATGGCCCAAACTTCTGCAGGATAGAAAAACCACCTGATACCGAGATAAGTTCACTTTTGAAGTCTTTGATCTTTGCTTCAATATCTGCTGGTGTTATGTTTCCAGATTCATCGGATCTCATTATGCCTCCTTGAAGCTCTCAGTAGAATTGTTACTGCAATTAATAAGGCTACGAATACCAACACGTATGGCACAAACGAAAGGGAATCGTTAAATAGGGAAAGTTCATTCTGAAGTAACCTGAGCAAACCGATTGCGCCAAACCCGGCTCCGACAGACAAGAATAACATTCCTACTAAACCCAATGATACCCATTTAGTTAACGCGGCTAACGGGTCTCTAATTTCTTGCTTAGCATACCTAATTAGAAGGGAACGCAATTCTGTAAATTTTTCAGAAATTATATCCTGTTCAATTTTCATTATTTCTACTCGTTACCGATTGGTTATCAAATTTCATCTTGTTGAAGTCTACTCATAGCTGCAAGCGTTTCACGTTCAGAGGTGATTTGCGCCAGCAGCAGACTAGAACGATCTTTTGGGCTTTCGGTCGCAAGTAACTTATATTTGTCTAACTGCCCTAATGGCGCAAGCGCGCAAGCTGTAAATAGATTTACCCGCTCTAGAACCTTAATATCCATGCTTTCTGCTGGGATAGTGCCCATTTGTACAAGAAGCACATAGCACCGTTCAAGTTCTTCAATTATTTCTCTTTTAAATTGAAAGTCAAGATTTTCCTCCTCATCTAGTTCTTCTACTCGAGCAAGAGGGTATGGATTGTCAGGAAGCCATTTTTTTACAATTATTCTCTTAATTCCTAGACACTGAATGGCCAGTTGGTTGGCCCCTAATTCTTTCAAATCAGTGATTTTACATAGCGTTCCGAAAGAGAAACGGCTGTCCTGACCCCCGACTTCATGACCTTTCTCGATTAAGCATGTTCCAAAAAAGGAGTTCTTTTGAGTTAATTCAGAAAATAACTTTAAATATCTCGGCTCAAAGATTCTTAACGGCAAAAGACTGCCAGGAAAAAGAACTGTTCCTAGCGGAAACATTGCTAGATCCTGCATTTAGTCAATTACCGACCTTGGCCCCATTTCATCTAGCGTTTTACCACCTGTAAATTCGCTTAATATTGGAGCAAGTCCGTTAAGGAAAGTCTCATGAACGTTCTGAGCACTTTCTATGTCATCAAAGTTAGCGATATAGGTAATGTGCATTTCAAGACCTTCGGGAGTGGTATAGGAACCGACCATAGCAGCACGACCTGTTTCAAAGTATGTATGAGCAGTTAGATTTGATTCGAATGGAGTTCCCTGAAGTACATTACTAACGACGCCTTCAACCCCCACTAAAGGAAGTGCTTCTTTTATAGTTTCTCCATATCTATCGTCCTGAAGAATAGCCTGAAATAAGTTGCACGTAGCTTGATTATCACGACTTAAACCTGAACCATCAATAAGTAGCAGTTCAGTATTTGGGAGATTGTTGGCAGATAATATTTCGGGCAGTGAGACGAGACCGCTACCGGTTGACCCTTGCCCGGTTCGAGAGAACCCGATCTCTTTAAGGACCATCTCTGCTGTGACATTATCGTCATTCGTTAGCATCTGCTTAGCTATTTGATCTAGGCTTGGCGATTTGATCGTAATAAGTTCAACAAGAGAACTTTGCTCAACATTATTTATCTCTTTCGCACCTCGTAAAATAATAACCCCACGAGCCTCAAGTAGGTCATCAAAATTAGCCGCAAAACGTGTAGCTGGATTTGCACTTGGCACTAAAGGTAAAGGACTATCACCGCGCTGCTGGCTGTAATTTTGCTTCAATCCGTCAAAGCCACTGTCCAGGAGTGAAGCAGAAAGTGAACCAATCACAGCAGATTCCTTTAAGTTTTGGTCCCAACCCACAATAGTTCTCTCTTCGTCGTACCGACTCTCATTTACGACTACTGCCCCTTGTATGAAAAGAATGTTCATCCCAACAGTTAAATCAGCCATTTCATCTGCACTAGTCCGAATAAAACTATATGATTCCGGAAGTAACTCCATGAAAGCATCCGTTCGGATAACTGGATCCCCGCTTCCAATGACATACAAATCACTGCTTAGAAGATTCCCGTCTGCATCAGTTTCCCGGTCAGCGGAAATAACTGTCTCATATTGATAATCTGATCCTAACTGTGCAAGCGCTGCGTAGGCAGTAATAATTTTCTGGGTACGACCCGGGTTCAGCGGAAGTTGTTTCTGAAACTCGAAAAGCTCCTCCGAATCAGCTGATACAGCGAAGCAACTTGAGTCTGGGAGAACGCTGACCAATTCTAAGAGACTCTCTTGTAGTTGCTGCGTTGCTAACGGGGAAGTGAGGAGTTCTGGTACACGTCGCAAAGAGAAAACGGGTGTTCCCAAATCTTTTGTTTCAATAATTTGCGTTGTGTTGATGGGGGCTTCCTCATAACCAAAACGATCTTTGAAATTTAACAATGCAATCAACGCTACCAAAATTAATAATGGTAAGGATACTCTTTTGAGAAGTTGAAGCACGGTCTGAGTCTAGTTGTAAATTGTCGTATCTGTTATCAACCAGTGTGTTCTCTGATACAAAAGTTTGTCATCGCTTCTAGAGCTTTCACAGCTGCTATGGGTGAACTGAAGCACACTTCGCCGAAATCTATTAGTGATTTCGGCCCTGGATTCTGCGAATCAGTACTTACGATTTCTGTTGCTACAAACACTGGTTTTCCAAAATCTCTTGATGCTTGAATAATGGCCTCAGCGTATCTCATTTCCTGTGAGATATGAAAATTTGCCATCTTCTCAGTTTCCGCAGTTGCAACTGGGCTTTCTAAATAACTTCTCGCCACGTTGCCTTGGATTCCTAGCCCTAAGAAAATCATTGAATCAACTTGTGGATGTCCAAGTATCAGGGGTAAGAGGGTAGGAATCGTATCTCTGGTTTCACCTCCAGCGAGATCCACTGGATTACTTTTACTCCATCGAGGTGGTAAGTATTGGTTAATTTGAACTTCAAGGTCCCGTGGCAGTTCCATGAGATCTAGTTTCGATCGAGATATAGCGTCAGCAGTCATTACACCCCACCCACCGGCAGTTGTTACTACTATTACTTTTCTGCCAAATGGTAATGGCTTTGTTGCAAAAGCAGCTGCAAATTCAAATGCTTCGTTGGGGTCAATTGCTAGAATACCTCCAGCTTGGGTGACTGCAGTTTCAAAAATTTTCTGATCAGAAGCCATCGAACCTGTGTGGCTTGAGGCTGCCTTCGCACCGTCAGAGGTTGTGCCTCCTCTGATTACTATGACTGGTTTGTCATTAGACACTTTCGTTATCGCTTCAAAGAAATCTCTTCCATTTGGTAAACCCTCTACATACGCTATGGCAACTTTTGTTTCAGGGTCGTTTCCGAAGTAGCGAATATAATCTGCCACGTCTAACTGTGCTTGATTGCCAATTGATATCGCTCTCGCTATACCAATGTTCTTGGTACGGGATTGATTTAGCATCGCTGAGAGTATGTTCCCACTCTGACTTGCAATAGATATATTTCCCTTCGGCGGGTACGGGGAAACAATTTGCGAACACAAATTTGCTGGCGTTGAGACAAAGCCTTGCCCATTGGGGCCGGCAATAGCTATTTCAAGAGAGTTAGCTACCTCAACTAATTCCTTCTCTAACTCGATCCCTTCAACGCCGCTCTCTCGAAACCCGCCAGATACCACAAATCCTGCTTTGACTCCCTTTTTTGCTAATTCAGGAAGGACAGCAATTGCCTGTTTGGGTCCCAGACAAATCATTGCGACATCAATTGAATCATCAGGAATGCCTTCAACAGACTCCAGAGTTTGTATTCCAAGTATTTCTGGAGTCTTTGGGTTCGTAGCGAAAACATTTCCTTCATAACCGGTTGCAAGTATGTTGTGGAGAGCGACGAAACCGAACTTTCCTGGATGAGTGGAAGCACCTATGACGGCTATTCCTTGGGGATTAAATAAGGTATGTAAATTTGCCTGATAATTCATGATTTAATAACAAGTGCGTCAACAGCGACCGGCCGGCTGCCATTTATCAGGAGTGGATTAACATCAATAGCTTGTATAGACGGGTCCGCTAAACCACATGCTGCAATTGCTTCCAATGTGTCTGCGAGCGCTTCGAGGTCAATATCGGGTTCGCCGCGGAATTTATAAAGCAAAGCATTGGACTTCAATTCATGAGGCATCTGTTTCAGCTCTTCTCGTGAGCAAGGCAGTAAGCGAAATGATACGTCCGTATTCACTTCTGCGAAGATACCTCCTAGTCCAAACATAATTGTCGGTCCAAAATCTTTATCGATATGATAGCCAGCAATAAATTCTCGTTTTCCCACCACATGTTCGCAAACGAGAAATTCGTCAATACTTCCATTGCTTGCTCGCATCTCGTTAAAAGCAATACTTAAGTCATCTTCATTGTTTATCCCTAACCTAACTCCATCCAATTCGGTTTTATGTTCAGTTCCGTCGCCTGATATTTTGAGAACGACCGGGTAGCCAATCTCTAGGGCAGCAGAGGAAGCCTCGTCAAAGGTTTTAGTTATTGATTCTCTACATGAAACCAATCCAAAATCACTCAGTAGCTTTTTGCTTTCAAATTCTGTTAAAGAGTTCATGTTATTACACTACCTGTTTGACAATGTCTGCCTACCTCTTAGTTGTCATAACGGCGTAAGAAATAGTAGCTTTCAACTGAGGGTATTATGAAAATTTTAGCTGCTTTATTTATTGACGATATATCAATGTTTGAAAATGCGAATGGGTTAACACGTTTAAATCTTTCAGGTGTTCAGTTCACTATTGGTGTTTCGGAGCCCTTTCCTCTTACTCTTGCACCACATTTGGTAGTACTTATTCACAGCGATCAAAACTCAAATGGGACTGGAGTATTAGAAGTCACTTACCATTCCGATGAGGAGGAAATTGCTCGCAACGTTCAGCCTTTACAAGTTGAGCCAGGTTTATTCGCGTATAGATTGATAAGAGCAGAGTTGGAATTAGCTAATCCTGGAATAGTTTTTGCTCACTGTCGACTTAATCAAGATGACCCGATCATTGTGCCTTTAACCATTAAGGATGATGCATAAGAAATTTAATTTTAATTTCCTGCTCTGTGCCGTCTTGCAAGTTAATGTATACACGTTGATGGGAGCGACATGACAGCAATTGAGACAGACAACGATTTAGAGCAATTAGCAATCAATACTATTCGGGGCTTATCAATGGATGCCCCCCATGCAGCTAGTTCTGGTCACCAAGGAACTGCTATGGCACTTGCACCCCTTGCTCATGTGCTGTTCACTCGTGTTCTGAGATATAGCGCTAAACACCCTGATTGGTTTAATCGCGATCGTTTTATTCTGAGCGCTGGACATGCATCAATCTTGCAATACGCAATGCTTTACCTGACTGGGTATGGGCTAACTTTAGACGACCTGAAGGACTTTAGGCAGCTTGGTAGCATAACCCCTGGGCACCCAGAAGTTGGACACACAGCTGGAGTTGAGGTTACAACAGGACCATTGGGTCAAGGTTTTGCTAATGCGGTAGGCATGGCAATTTCAGAGCGGTGGCTTAGAGCAAACTTTGGTAGTGAGAACATAAGCCACAATGTTTTTGTAATCTGCGGTGATGGTGACCTTTCAGAAGGGATAAGCCATGAGGCTGCTTCGCTTGCGGGTAGCCAACAACTAGGAAACCTTATCTGCATTTATGACGATAATCATATAACCATTGATGGGCCTACTGAACTATCGCTTGAAGATGATGCCGGCAAAAGGTTTGAAGCCTATGGCTGGAATGTGATAGATCTTGGTGAATCTGGTGAAGACTTGGATGCAATCGAAAATGCGTTGCTTGATGCTAAATCAAATACAGGATCGCCGACAATCATTATCCTAAGAACGCATATAGGGCACCCCTCCCCCAGCCTGACTGATAGTCCCAGCGCCCATGGGTACGCGTTTAAAGAGAATGAAATTTCTGAGACTAAAGAGCTTATGGGATTACCTCCAGAAAAGTCTTTCTATGTGCCCTCTGAAGTATTAGATATCTACAGAGCAGCTGGCGAGCGCTACCAGCAAGAAGCGGAAGCATACAACTGGAACCCTGAAGATAACATGGGAACTTGGAACTTATCCTCCACCCAGAAATTATACGAAGAGAGCGTGGGCGAAAGTGTTGCTACCAGAGTGGCAAGCGGAGTATGCCTTAATGAAATTGCAAAGAACTTGTCAATGATTGCTGGAGGTGCTGACTTAACGGGCAACACCGGAACGGCTTTAACGAATTGTGAACAATTGTCTCCATCCAGCCCTTCTGGTAAACAGCTCTTCTACGGGGTACGCGAGCATGCGATGGGAGCTGTTATGAACGGAATTGCCTTGCATGGTTGCATAGTACCTGTTGGAGGCACTTTTCTAGTCTTCAGTGACTATATGAGGCCGGCAATTCGCCTTGCAGCTTTATCCAAAGCTAAAGTGATTTACTCTTTTACCCATGACTCTGTTGGGGTCGGCGAGGACGGGCCGACACACCAACCTATTGAACAAATTATGTCTCTCCGCACCATACCTGATTTGCTAGTGATAAGACCTGCCGATGCGAAAGAAACTGTAGCTGCGTGGGTCGCTGCTTTGAATCATGATGGACCAACTGCGTTGATACTGTCACGACAAAACTTGCCTATTCTTGCTGAAACTGACGTTGATCTCGCCCAGAAGGGAAGTTACTTCTTAAAGGAGGACAAAGATGCAAATGCCACTTTAATTGCAACTGGTTCTGAAGTCTCTCTTTGTATGGAATACGCTGCCAATGAGCCTGTAAACGTATTGTCAATCCCCTCGTGGGAACTCGCTGAACAATTTTCACCTGAAATACAGAGGTGGGACGAATATTTAGCTGATAAGAGAGTTATTTCTGTTGAAGCAGGAGTAACCCTTGGATGGTCTCGATATGCCGATAGCTCAATAGGTATTGATCGTTTTGGTGCTTCCGCTCCAGGGAATCAGATCATGGACGCTCTCGGTATCAATATAAGCAACATCGACAAAGAACTTAAAGAGGGAGGAAAGTAATTGCTATTTCAACTTTATGAAGATTTCGGTCAGAGTCCATGGTTAGATAATTTACGCCGAGAGTGGGTTAACTCAGGAAGACTCCAAGAATGGGTTGATAGCGGTGTCCGAGGCCTCACTTCAAATCCTTCGATATTTGAAAAAGCCATAAGCACCTCCGATGCTTATGACAAGCAATTCAAGGAACTGATACTTACTGATAGTTCCGTAGAAGATGCCTATTGGGAATTAGTAATAACTGATATAGCTGGAGCAGCCAACGTACTTCATTCTGTTTATCAAAAGAGTGGTGGCATTGATGGCTACGTATCTGTTGAAGTTGACCCAAGATTGGCAAGAGACACCAATCAAACTATTAAAGCTGCTCGTACTTTAAATAATCGGCTAGATCTTCCAAATATTTATATAAAAATTCCTGGAACAGAGGAAGGGCTACCTGCAATCAAGCAGATGATTTCTGAAGGAGTTTCGGTCAACGTAACTTTACTATTTTCAATAGAACGGTACGAGCAGGTGATCGAAGCATATATAAGTGGGCTTGAGGAAAGAGAAGGCGACCTCTCAGATATTTCGTCTGTCGCTTCTTTCTTCATTTCTAGAACTGATTCTGAAGTGGACAAACGTTTAGAAGGCATTGGAAGCGATACTGCTATTACCCTGAAGGGAAAGACTGCAGTTGCTCAGGGGCAATTAGCGTATAGATCTTTTCTTAAAGCATTTGATACTGAACGTTGGAAAGCATTAGAAAGACGAGGCGCTAACCTCCAGAGACCACTTTGGGCGTCTACTTCAACTAAAGATCCTCAATACCCAGATACTCTCTACGTTGATTCTTTGATCGGCCCAAATACCGTTAACACTCTTCCAGATGCAACACTTGAAGCTTTTGTTGATCATGGAGTCTTGAGAAGAACTGTGGACGTTGATTTTGATGCTGCTGACGAAATCATCCGCAGCGTTGAGGAGCTTGGCATAAATTTAGATGAAGTTGCAAATTTGCTTGAATTGCAAGGTGTGGAAGCGTTTGAGAACTCATTTGAAAACCTACTTGAGTCACTTTCGATAAAAGGACGTACTCTTACCTAGTAAGTTGCAATTTGAAACCTACCTGCTAGCATCGCTTTGTGCACGATAAATCCCAACCATGTTCCATTGATTCAACTTTGTCCGTCATTGGCGACAGGTGGACTATCCTAATATTGAGAGATCTCTTTCGAGGAGTGCGACGATTTGAGCAACTCCGTCAAGATCTTGGTATCGCAAAGAATATTTTAAGCGACCGATTAACCAAACTTGATGCTGCGGGAATCATTATCCAACGCCCCTACCAAAGTAACCCCATACGCAATGACTACTACCTTACCGAAAAGGGGAAGGATCTCTCGCCATCACTCATTGCGTTAATGCATTGGGGAGATAAATGGTTTGCAGATGGTAATCCGCCTACGATTCTCACCCACGCCAGGTGCGGTACGGCATTAACACAGATTACTTCATGCCCACGCTGCAACGTTCAGGTAAATCCAAGTGAAATAGCCAGCCGATCTTCAGAAGAATCTATCCTCAAAGTTGCTAGATGAACGTTTTATCCACCTCCTCACTTACAAGTTTGATGACTGAAGCGCAAGCTATTCGCAATCGTAATTTTGGATCAAGAGTCACCTATTCACCCAAAGTTTTTATACCACTTACACATCTCTGTAGGGATAAGTGTGGGTACTGCACATTTGCTCAGCCTCCAGCTAGAGTTCAAGCGCCTTACCTTTCAGCAGACGAAGTAAGAGAAATTGCTTTCCAAGGTGCGTTGGCGGGTTGCCACGAAGCACTTTTCACTTTGGGAGAGAAGCCTGAGTTGCGCTACCCCGCCGCTCGGGAATGGCTAGATGAACGCGGATATGAAAGCACAGTACATTACCTTTACGCAATGGCGCAGTTAGTAATTGATGAGACAGGCTTACTGCCACATGCCAATGCTGGGGCGATTTCGAAAGAAGAACTGTCAATGCTTCGGGAAGTATCACCATCACAAGGCATGATGATTGAGTCACTCAATGCAGATCTCGACTGCCATCGAGGGGCCCCCGACAAAGATCCTAATCGAAGACTTCAGACACTTGCAGACGCTGGCGATTTGTCCATACCTTTCACAACTGGATTATTAGTAGGTATCGGCGAATCCAGAGACGATAGAATTGAGACTATCCAAGCCATTGCTGACCTACATAATGAGTTCGGTCATATCCAAGAAGTGATTGTCCAGAACTTCCTTCCCAAACCCGGAACGATGATGCACAAGAAAAAGCCGGCTCTAGAGAGTGAATACCTTGAAACAATCGCTTTAGCAAGAATATTGTTACCTAACGATGTCCACCTTCAAGCCCCACCCAATCTTTCCGATGACTTCTCTATTCTTCTCCAAGCGGGAATTGATGATTGGGGAGGCGTCTCGCCGGTAACTGCAGATTTTGTTAATCCCGAGAGACCATGGCCATCACTAAATCGCTTAAGATCTATTTCTGAAGATAACGGCTACTTCCTTGCCCCTAGATTGACTGTCTACCCCGAATTCGTCCGAGATTCTGCAAAGTGGATTGACGAGAAATTGCGTTTTCCTGTGATGGATCGTTCTGATAGTGAACTCCTCGGTAGAGATGACCCTGGTTCAATATTCCCGGAGAAGATAGAATTTGTTACAAACGTGAATGACGGTGCTGAAGTAGCCCAAGTTGGAGAGGATTCAACGCAATGGTATTCAGGCTCCTCAACATCTCCAGCTAACCTTCTTTTAAATAAGACCAAACCTTCAAAAGAGATTGATGAAATCCTTAACGAAGCTTCCGAAGGTCAGGATCTTACTGAAAAACAGATAGTGAAGCTATTTAATGCTAGAGGCGGACAGGTACACACTATTGTAAGCTACGCTGATTCTCTCCGGGAATCTGTTAACGGCAATGCAGTCACTTTCGTATCTAATTGCAACATTAATTACACAAACGTTTGCACTTTTAAATGCAAGTTTTGTGGCTTCTCCAAAGGCCCGCTTTCTCTCAATTTACGAGGCAAACCATATTTGCATTCCTTAGAAGAGGTTATAGCTCGCGCTGCTGAAGCTCATGCAAATGGAGCTACTGAGGTCTGCCTGCAAGGTGGAATCCACCCTGATTTTGATGGCGACTACTACATTGATATGTGCCAAGCTATCCATGATGAACTCCCTGATTTACATATTCACGGCTTCACGGCATTAGAGGTTACGGAGGGCGCTAAACGTTTAGGCGAGCCTTTAAGTAGTTATTTGAAGAGAGCATACGCTGCTGGGCTTCGGTCACTACCAGGAACGGCAGCTGAAATTCTAGATGATGAGGTCCGGGAGATATTGTGCCCGGATAAAATCTCAACTGAAGAATGGTTGGATGCCCATAAAACAGCCCATGAGATTGGCTTACGGTCAAATGTCACTATGATGTTCGGTAGTGTCGAAGAGCCGGTTCACTGGGCGCGTCACTTAATCCGAACAAGAGAGCTTCAGCGGGAAACTGGAGGTTTCACAGAATTCGTGGGTCTACCCTTTGTTCATATGGCTTCTCCAATTTACCTACGAAAAGGAGCCCGTCGCGGCCCAACTTTCCGTGAAAATCTTCTAGTGCATGCAGTAGCACGGATTGTTTACCACGGCTACATCGACAACATCCAGGCATCATGGGTGAAGATTGGCTTAGATGGCATGAAGCAGATGCTTCAAGCCGGAGTGAATGATGTTGGTGGCACATTAAATGGAGAGAATATCTCTCGCGCAGCTGGAGCAAAGCATGGACAAATGTTAGGGAAAGACCAATTCGAAGAATTGTGTCAGCCATTAGGCAGAGAACTCATTCAGCGCACAACCCTCTACAAAACACTTAGAGGTCAAGATCCACAAAGAAAACATATTCCAGTAGCTGCCGAATAACGAAACTTTAGATCTAGTCGGTTACAGAAAACTAACTCTAATTTGGCTCGGATCTAGCTAAACACCATTCTTTACAATCTTGACCAGGTAAAGCATCACATTCAAGACAAGGACCCTCATCCTCCTCAAATAGGTCATCAAGTTGGTCGTTTTGTTGTTTTAAGGCTCTAGCCTCTTCGTACCTTCGATGTCTTCCCTTTTTCATGATTCCTCCACACAGCCAAGTATCTAAGGGGATGATCCATTCCATCCTAGTCGTGATGAAGCAGTTTGTGCGCTTTATGAGAGAGTTCCTCTACTCTCAATCACTAAACGTCCATTATCAAATGAAAGTGAACATTTCCCTTGGAGTAAATTATCAACCTGCTCGCCTACTTCCTCTTGTCGCCACCCTTCCTGAAGTCTGCTATCACTTTCACCTCGCAAAAGTTCCTCTATATCAGAGCGACTTCCTAATAGAGCAGGATCAATATTCTTGTCAGTTGCGAATTGTCCAAGCCAGGCTGAGAGCAAAGTAACTGCTGGTCGCATCTCAGGTGGCAAGGATTTCTTTCGATTTTTAAGACTTGGGACTGGGTCAGCCTTAAGACCTCTTGCGACGATTTTAAGAAGGTGCTGGCCCTTTTCTTTTTGATATTGTGCGTGATCAAAACCACGAATATTCGTTAAATCCGATAACTTTGTAGGTTTTCTTTGCGCAATTCCAACCAACGCTAAGTCAGACATAATGTAACGATTTGGGATATCGTTCTTTTGAGCTGCTATCTCTCGCCACTCAGCTAAAGCTTGAGCTACCCCTCGAGCTTGCTTATTGAGATGCTTAGCTTCTTTAATCCGTTGCCAAGCATCTTTTGGATCAATCACTTTCTGCCGCTTCTCTAAAAATGTTACAAATTCCGCTTCAGCCCATTCGTATCTTTTGAGTTCTGTCAGGCGTTCTGTAAGCACTCGGTGCAATTCAAGTAGATGCCTAACATCGGAGGCAGCATACCGAAGTTGACTTTCTGTCAATGGACGTTGCAACCAATCGGTTAGCCTATCACCTTTTGTTAGCTTGACTCCCAACAAATTCTCATGAAGTGAAGCTAGCGATGGTGTTCGCATGCCTAGAAATCCAGCAGCGATTTGGGTATCAAAAATGCTGGTAGGAACCGCTCCCGTCGCTCGATGAAGAACCTCAAGGTCTTGTGAACCGGCATGAAAGACAGCAACCGAATTTGAGTGAAATATATTTGACAATACACTTAGGTCCAAATTCAGTGGGTCGATTATCACCAAGCGATCACTCCATCGCAATTGAATTAGGGCGAGCTTTGCGAAGTAGGTCTTCTCCCTGTGGAATTCAGTGTCAATAGCATAAATATTGCTATTGCTAAGCTCCTCTACAACAGAAATTAATTCAGCTTGATCATCAACAACTTCGGCATCAACTAGGTCAGAATTCATATTAGAAGCGGGGTAAATCTTGATCTCCGTACTTATACGTGCGTCCTGAAGACACCCAACCCTTAGTCCCTTCTGCGATATTAACAGCATCTATATGAAACTTTGACAAGAACTCTCCAGCCACTTTTGAACGATTCCCAGACGCACAGATTAAATAGACGGGCCTATCCAAGGGAAATTCGTCAACGTGTTCTGGGACTTCTCCCAATGGCAATAATTCAGCTCCTGGAACTCGCATCTCTATAAATTCATATTCCTCACGAACATCCACGAGGCAGATATTTTCCAAATCTAATTCAGCAAGCTCCTCTACGGATATTTCTTTGATTTCTGTCAAGATACTCCTTCATGAATCTGACTTCCCTAGACTAGTCGCCATTTAATTGAGATGGCGTATTCGCGCTTCGAAGTTTCCCAGAGTACGCAGACTGATAGGATTCGCAATCCAAAGTAGCTGAGGCTTCGTGCATTGATCTAACGCCTTTCTTAAATTGGATCTCAAGAACCTCAACACATTCAGTTCGGATCGTAGAAAATAAGTACTGCTCTTTCCCCTTATACAACGGAAAGACCATACTCTTAGAGTTGAGTTTAGAGATGCATTCAATAACTACTGAGCTATCAATATCCAGATAGTCACATGCCAAAATAAACGCTATGTCACTTTCAATATTTCTTAATCCAGTTATTACAGCGCCAA
>Ga0115012_10001239_pt1 | contig 14837 bp, 30 predicted proteins | sample TroAtlMetagenome_FD_88706 | JGI IMG/M metagenome (GOLD analysis project Ga0115012, IMG submission 88706) | Marine eukaryotic phytoplankton communities from Atlantic Ocean - Tropical Atlantic ANT10 Metagenome | ecosystem: Environmental > Aquatic > Marine > Oceanic | place: Tropical Atlantic...
CGTATTTAATTTGTGATTGAGGTGGGACTCGAACCCACACTCTACAGCTTAGAAGGCTGTTGCTTTGTCCAGTTAAGCTACTCAACCATTTTACTCATCCCAAGGATAAGGTGAACCAATTGGACGCTCATATTGATAGTGATTGAAATAACCATCTTCTTTAATTCGCTTTTTCATTATTTTTCTAGCTTTCTTTGAGTGGTTCCAACAAATAGTGTCTTCATCTACTATTAGTATTAAGCAACTATTTATTTTACAGTGTTTTGTTCTATTTCTGTTAAACACTTGGTCATATATTTCATCGCTTTTATACTCATTACACTTTTTAATATGAACAGTATTACCATTCTCATCTTTATTGTAACCACACTTCATGTTACACTGAGCATTCACCAATCCACTTAGCGCAAAACTCGCTATTAATAATTTCTTATAAGGCATCTCTCATTAGTTTTTTAGTTATTAATTCTGCTACTTTATCATCTTTAATGTCAAGTAGCTGTTGACAATTCTCATATTCTTCAGTATTTTCAAAGTAATTTATTACCTCGTCAATATCTTCTACAGTCATATCGAGTGGATTACCATAAAACATAGCATCTTCACCTTCATACAACTCAAGAATATCATCTACTTCGCATCGATTAGTTACAACAGCGAACGTATTTCTCATTAAGTTATCTATATTTATCATAGTGGTGATGGTGAGAATCGAACTCACTTCAACCGTTATCACCTTACTCATTCGCATTTTTTATAAGACGCTAAATGTAGTCAACTACGTCTCGAGCCACCTTTCGCTACTCAGCACTTCACTTGGGTATTTATCGACTCAGTTTAGTCAATCTCGTCACAATTCATACAATCTATTACTTCTGTTGAACCAGAGTAAGAGTCAAATCTTTGTGATTCTGCTTTAACATTACTAAAGAGCATTATTAATAGTATAACTCCTCCTGCAATGTAGAGAGTATTGAGAACCGTCTTCAACACTCTCTCGTGACTAAATCGCCTGTTCATTAGGAAATATCTTCATTTCTTACCGATAATGGTAGATTTCCACTTGATGTGTAAGACTTGTACTTCGCCCAACATGCCATACCTTCCAGCTTGTCTTTCATTATTGCGAACACTTTATCGTGATTATAAGTCGCAGTTTTACCATTCTTGAACGTCACATTTATAGTCGCATCTTTACCGACTAGAGATTGTCTTACTACAAATCTCTTTGATTCAATTACATTTGCCATAATTATTTATTTTATTGGTTATACATATATTATCTTTACTCATTCGTATTTAATTTGTGACGACTCACAATTTACTTACTAGTTTATCACTAGTTTATGTTTAGTATAGTCTACATAGCTATCACTTTCTTTGCTTCGCTCTTTAGCAAACTTTACTGCTTCTGTTAAAGTGTTAAATCCACATTCACTAGAGTGATAAAATTCTTTTGTATCAGTTATAGTTTTTACTATGAACCAATCTTTATTCTCGTTAGATATCACTTTAATTTCCTTGATATCAACATGATTCTCATTGGCTGGAATCGCTAACCATGCTTGTTTTAATAATTCTCTATTCACTCTATTCATACTTCACACTCTTTTATTTTTCACGTTTATTAATTTCTTTAATTATTCTATCTTGCTTGTCTTTACTTACACCATATATTCTCATATTATGAAGAACTAAGTTTAATTGTTGTAAGTCTAGTGTTTTTAAATCTATCATATCATTTTACTTTAGCACCATACTCGGCAATTCTTACTATCATTACTATTGTTATTAGTATTATAAATTCCATTTCATTTGTTTTACATTTATATTATCTTCACTACACTGTATTTAATATGTAAAAGTATATTATTTGTTTAAGTGATAAATTACTATTACACCTATTGCTCGGCACTTCATTACTCGTAATTATAATTACAAAAGTATGACATTAGCATTATAACTAAAGATATAGTAAGTAGCAATTGTCACACTATTTAGTGCGCGAGATACTACTGAATCTTCATATCTCGGCAGAAAGCTGGCATAGCATTACTATTCGTGTACGACTTATACTTCGCAAAGCAATTCATTGACTCGAATCTTTCTTTGAACTTATTATACACATCGTCGTGATTGTACTTCACTACTTCGCCTTTCTTGTTAGTGAATGTTATTGTTACATCTTTACCTATTAAGGATTTTCTTATTACAAATCTTTTTAAAGTCATATTATTATATTTATTATTGTTATTACTATTTATATTATCGATTACATTATGTATTTACTTTGTAGTATTTATTATATATTATTATTATTATTGTAGTGAATATCATAATGTTAGTATTTATTTAATTAACAATTATATTATCGAATTGATAGTGTATTTACTATGTAAAATAAAATGTAATTAGAATAATTGGAAAATCGATTAAAATTGAGTGGGTGGGGTAAAAAAAGGAGCTTTTGGGGGAGGGGGGTAGCAAAAATAGGTAGGTGCAGCACAAAATATATATATGCATAATACGGGAGAAGTACCGGTACATTAGTAAATATCTATAGTACTGTGTGATTATCTTATTTGTAGAATAACGATGAGATCGTATATATTAATAAGCTTAAAATAAATAAAAAATGGCAATAGTAATCAAACCAAAATTAACGCTCACAGCTAATTCAGCAAGTGCAGCAACAGATCCAGGACCAGCTAGTATAGCTTTGTCTTTATCAGCATCGCCTCCAAACGGAAAATCAACAGTAACAGGTCTTGAGACATTTGTTTATCAAACAACAGCTGGTACAGTTAAAGTGTGGGATCACGCAGACGCTGAAGTATTTCTATATTTAAAGAATCTAGCTACAACTGAAGTAAACAACGATATATATATTGGTGTAGCTGCTACAGATCTATCAGCTAATGCGGATGCTAGGTACTTGACGTTACAGGCTGGAGAATTTGCTTACATGCCTTGGGCTGGTCAGCACGATTTATATGTAGAAGCTGAGAATGGAACTGGTCTTCCAAAGTTAGAAGTATGGATATTTACAACATAATATAATTAGAATATGGCAACAATAAAACCAACATTATCAATAGTATCAAACGCTTCAGATGCAACTATTCCTGGACCACTAAGCGTTGCATTGAGCTTATCAACTACAGTGGATGTTACTGTTGTGGGTGTAGAGTCGGGGACAATGACAGTTAATACTGCAGATAATGCTGCTGGGATATTATTTGATGGATCACTAGCGGAAGATGTAGATGGTGGAGTAGCTGGAGCAGACGGATCTTATATATACATGAAAAACATGACTGTTTCTGGTGGAACAGGTGATATATATGTAGGGGTTGGAGCAGATGATGATGCAGCTACTCAAGAAATGGCTACAGCTGAAGATCCACATAGGATGTTTACACTTAAACCACAAGAATTTGCATTTTTCCCATATGATCACACTATGGATATACATCTTGATACAAGCACAGATGGAACTAAGTTAGAGTGGTGGAGATTTGATAGAACCGCAGCAACTGACGCAACACCATAATTATGAATAAAAGAAAGAAATTTACAATGAAAGGCTATAGAAGTAGTCCTTACAATGCTTCTGATTACGATAATTTAACAGAAGCTGAGAAAGAAGCTCTTGCTAGAAAGTTTAGAGCAGAAGATGAAGCAAATACACAAAGAGATAAATCACTAGCTGCACACAACGCTAGTGATGATACTGCTCCATCTGCATTTTAGGGAAAATCCTTAAACCAATTAACTAATTAAAACCAAAAACAATGACATATATATACTATAGAAGTACTACAGGTACTACAGAACCAAAAATTTCAGAAACACAAATCAATGAGTGGAAACATTTAGCTGATAAAAAGAACTGGAGAATTACACAACTAGCAAATGGGTATTACCAAACAGAGGTAAATTCACCTAATGACGAAAAAAAATGGGTTGATGTTACAAGAAGAGAAACAATGGAAGGTGCAGAGGCTGCAGTTGAAACCAGCGTTGAACACTTTTCTAAAAAAATAGAATTCATGAAAGGACCAAAAGTGGTTAAAACTTTTAAATAACAACAATATGGCTTTTAAAATGAAGGGATTTACCCCATTTACTAAAACCTCAAGACTTAGAGGAAAAATTAAAAACAAGGTTAATCAATGGAAAGCTGATAGACGAAAAAGAAGGTCAAAAAGAATAGGTGAAAGAATAAGTAATAGAGAAGATAGAGGTAAAGACACGAAAAGATTAGAGGATAAACAATTTAATGTTGAAAATCCTTGGTGGAAATCTAAAGAGAGAGAGTTAGATCTACTAGGTAGTAGACCTGAAAATAAACCTTACTGGCAAAGTGATTATCAAAAAAGCAGAGCTAAAAAAGGCATTACCACGAGTGGGTACCTTGATGCTAAGTATAGAAGAAGAGGCACACCATCTTACGCCCCAGGAGCTGAACTGCATGGACCACTAAGTGTTCAGTCGAATGTTCCTATGTCAAGAGAGCAAAATATAAAGAATAGAGATTTTAGAGACTACATGTAATGTTTAAATTAGGTAATGAAAATAGACAAATTAGAACAGCTAAAAATACACCTATAATTAAGAAGAAGTTAAAAAAAGGTATATTAGCTGAAGCTAACAATGATGGTACTATATTTGTTTCTCCTAAATTAAAAGAAGGTAGTAAAAAGTATAAAAAGACAATTGCTCATGAATTACAGCACATGAACGACATGGAATCTGGTAGAGCTAATTATGGTGATAATCACGTTGAATGGGAAGGTAAGATATTTCCTAGAAAAAATGGGTACATATATGGACCAAATGGTTGTTTACCAGAGGGAGATCCAAAACACCCGTGGGAAGCAGTTGCTTTAAAAGCTGAAAAGAAAGTTAAATAATTAAAAATATAAAAAAATGGCGTATACACAATCAGGATGGAGTGCATTTACTAAAAAAACAGATCCACCTAAGAAAAAAGAACAAAAAAATCCAACTTGGATGGGTACTGATGAATATAGAAACCCAGCTGATATTCCTGCTCATGAATATATACATAGAGGATTAGATCCAGCTGATTATATTCCTGGATATAAAAAGAAAAAAGATGTGCCGATACCAACGAAAGGTAAGAAAAAGTCTGCGATGAAGAAAAAGACTGATCCACCTGGTTCCGCTACAGATCAAATGAAAAAGCTTAATAAAAAGTATGAGAACCAAATGAATGCTAAAATGGATTCAATACAAAACGTTTATAATAAAAAATCTCAATTTTCAGCTGATTCATTAAAAGCAGAGGTTAACAAAGATATAAAACTTTATAACGAGGGTTCTATTAGTCAAAATGAATTAAAGAAAAGACGTCCAGGGGTTAAATTTCAGTAATATGCCAGATTTTAAAGATACATCAAGAGGTTACAAGCAGAAAGGTTGGTCAGCGTTTACTAGAAAAACAGATCCTGTAAAAAAGCCTGTTGGTCCAGTAACTCCAACTACTCAAGCTGATTATATGAAGCGAGAGGTTTTTAATATAATAGAGGATCAAAAAAGACGAGATAAGGAGTTAAATAGCGACAAGAAGTTTGATGAAAAGTACAATAGAGCAAATATTGGACCAAGACCACGAGGTCCTGAAGTGCAACCTTCTCCAAAGCCACCAAATTTAAAGAAATCTCCATTAAAACAAGTCACTGATCCACCTAAGAAGAAAAAGCCAGTTGATGATGATACTGACGTAATGACTCCAAAGCAGGAAAGAAAACATAGAAGAGAGGTTTTGAAATATAATAAGAATGTTTCTAAACCTATGAATGAAACGCAAAAAAGAAAAATAAGAGAACAATTAAGCAAGATGGACCCAAAAGATCCAGAAGCTAAATTATTGCGTAAAATGTTAAATCTAAAGAAAAATAGATAATCATGGCCTATAAACAAAAAGGATGGAGTCCTTATACTAAGAAAGACTGCAACTATAAAAAATCTTCAGCAATGAAGGCTTACGACGTTAAACATGGTCAAGATATTGTTGAGGCTAAAAATCAAGCTCTAGCTGCTAGAGGTGGACTAGGATCTGCGGGTGCAAAATTTGCATTAAGCCAAGGATAAAAATAAAAAATAGTAGGTAATAATACCTACAAGACAATTTAATTTAATAAAATACAATACCATGGAATATAACTTACCAAGTGATTTGGTGAAGAATCTTAACTTTGGCAATGAAGCTAAAGAAAGGGTAATCACCGGAGTAAATAAATTAGCCCAAGCCGTTAAATCTACATTAGGTGCATCAGGAAAATGTGTTATCTATGAAGATGGGAGAGGCAAACCGGTCATAACAAAAGATGGGGTAACCGTAGCAGAAAGCGTAGTCTTGCGTGACCCGGTTGAAAATATGGGCGCAACCCTAATAAAAGAAGCTGCTAGAAACACAGTAAAAGAAGCTGGTGATGGAACTACAACAGCAACGGTGCTAGCAGAAGCACTAATCAAACAAATAGACACTGCGGTCGCAGATGGTCTTACAATCAGAGAAATTAAAGATGGAGTAAACGAAACACTAGATAGTGTCATTAGCTATTTAAATACTATAGCGATAGATGTTGAAGGTGATATGCTTAAATCTGTTAGCTCTATATCATGTAACAATGATTCTGAGTTAGGTGTTATAATATCTGAGGCTTATGAGAAAGTTGGTACAAACGGTGTTGTTTTAATGGAAACTAGTGAATCAGAGGATACATATGTTGATATAGTTGACGGAGTGCAAGTTGATTGCGGATTAACATCACCACACTTTATTACAAACACTGATAAGCACTTATGCGAATTAGATAAACCACTAGTATTTATATGTTCATCTGAAATACCTAATATACGTAAAATACAATCTATATTAGAACATGTTATAAAGAACAATAGATCTTTATTAATTGTAGCTCCAGTAGCACAATCAGTTAAAGCAGCTCTTTTAATGAATAAAGTTAAAGGTAATATAAAGATAAATATTATTGATTTACCAGGCTTTGGTCCTACTAAAAAAGATGCTACAGAAGATTTAGCTATATTAACAGGTGCAACAGTATTAAACGAAGAACTAGGTGATGACTTAGATCTTATGAAACCAGAACACTTAGGTGAAGCTGAGTTTGCTGTAACTAGTGATAAAGATACTGTTTTAACTCTAGAAGGAATGACTGAAGGTATTGAAAATAGAATAGATGAACTAAATGGTAAACTAGCTAAAGAAAAAGATGGTTTTTTAAAAAAGAAACTAGAACAAAGATTAGCTATGTTATCAGGTAGTGTGGGTATAATACGAGTTGGTGCTAATTCTAAAGTAGAATTAAAAGAAAAGAAAGATAGAGTTGAAGATGCAATATACGCTACAAAAGCGGCCCTGAAAGAAGGTATCGTCCCAGGTGGCGGTATTGCTCTTCTTAATGCTAAGCAAAAAATTTCGACCAGCGATGCTGGTAAAGTGCTATTAAATGCTTTATCATCACCATTTGAAACTATAATGGATAACGCTGGATTAAAGCTCAACACGGGCATGAAAGAAGGATATGGATGTAATGTTGTTAATGGTACTTTTGTTAAAATGATAGAAGAAGGTATTATTGACCCTGTCCTTGTTACCAAGTCTGCACTTAAAAATGCTGTAAGTGTAGCTTTAACTGTAATGTCAGCAGATTGTGTAATTTCAAACATAAGAATAGATGAAGGCAATTAATGACTACGTTATAGTAGACAAGATTAAAGAAGGTCCAAAAAAAGTTGGTGGCTTAATCTTAACAGATGAAGTAGATGAAACAAATAGATATAAAAAAGCTAATATAGTCTCAGTTGGTAACATGGTTGAAATAGTCACAAGAGGAGACGTTATATATTATGATGCGTTTGCCGGACACGACATATCTTACAACAATGAGATGTATAGAGTTATAAGAGCTAAAGATATAGTTATAGTAGAATAATTACTATTTATAAAAAGTATGTAATATCTATTAAAGTAGATTAACATAAACTATAAACCATAAACAATAAACTTAGAATCATAAATTAGTAATTAATCATAAAAATAAAACAAATGGTAGGACAAGACAAAGAGGTTTACTTATATGTTGCAGAAGATGCCACATATGCTGTAGGTTCTCAAAGATGCTTTAAGGCATCAGATTTTATAGGTTGTGCGGCAAGTGGAACTAACACAACTATTTTTAAGTTCAAAGAATTAGATACGTGGGATAGTAACGATGCTTTCGATTCTTTCACATTAACCCATACAGCTGATGCTCAAGTAGAGGTGATTCAAACTGTACTAGGTTTAATGAGCAATCCACATGGTGGTTATGTAGTAATACATGACTTTGGTACTGGTGCCTCAATAGAACATTTAATTCCAGCAATAAAATCAACTGGAACTAAAGTTACTTTTACAGGCGCACCAGTAGTTGTATCAACAGAAGCGTAATAATTTAAAATTTAAAAGACATGAAATATATATTTGCAAATAGCAAAAGTACATTAGGAGATGTTGGCGCTGCAGACGCTTGTGCTGCTTGGCCAGTTAGTGCCGTACTTGCTATAGAAAAACTTTCAACAACTACGTTGGAAGTACATTTACAAGCATTAGATAACACAGGTGACGCAGGTCACATAACATTAGCGCACGCTGATACTACGGCAGGCACAACTTTAAATTGCTCTAGAGCATTAATAGATGAAGTTGTTGCTGCTATCAATAATGATAATAGAAGTGGTGTTGGAGTTTTAGTTGACGCACTTAATGGTGTTAGTTTAAGAAACGGAGTATTAACTAGCAACGTTGTTGACGAAGCATAATAATTTATAAATATGAAACAAACATACGTATATTTTGGAAAAAGAGGTTACTATCAAATAGCTCCCGGAGAAGATGAAACAACACCGGCATTAACTAATGCGACAGCTGGTATGGTACCAGCAAACCAACTTGTTGATCAAGCAGATGGAACACATGATATTCAAGTATTTATACAAACAGTAACTGATGGTGGTTCTGGTGTTAGAGGTACTGGTTTTGGAACGGTTGATTATAATGGTAAAACTATTGTATCTGCGGATCCAGCAGTTGGTGATGTTGTTAGAATAATTGACACAGCTTTCACTGTTAACGCTGGAACAATAATGATTGAAGATGCTGCATCTGACGATACCACTAATGGTTATACAATGGCAGCTGACGATATTTTACACGTTCACCAAATGAAAGCATCAGCTAAATGTCCTCCTTTTGAGGTTAGAAGTGGTGGAGCAGCTTATCCTATGGGTAACTTTTTAGGTGCTCAACCAGTTGCTTATAATAGAGTTAACTATAAAGGTTTAACAGCTTTAGATGTAACTGACTTATACTTTAAGTCAACTATAGGCGATAACACTGCTGATGTAGTTAGATTAGTTCATGCTGATGGTAAATATCCTGATATCTGCAAATTGATGGAAAGATTAAATAACTGTGGTATTTATGATAGAGCTATCACTGTTTACGATCTAGATTCAACTGGTAAAGAAACATTTTTAAGTCCAACGTTTGGAGACGACAATGAACTTGGAATTATCGGTTGCTGGCACGTACCATCAGCGTAATGCAATTAACAAGTCACGATCTTCGTGATTTACAAATCCTTAAGTATTACAGGCTCGTTAGAAAATGGGCCTGTAAAACTTACGGGTTAACAGACGCAGACCTTGAATTATTAATATATTTAGATTGCAAGGGACGTTTTACAAGAAATGATTTTATCAATGGAACATATACCATGAGTTGGGATAAAAACCGTTGGGAGAAACTAAAGAGGAATGGTTGGATAGAAACATGGAGACACAGAAATAGAACAACCATCAAATACTCTGTATTCAAAACCTCTTTTAAATGCTCACACTTAATTAGTAGAATATATCGAATATTATTAGGAGAGGAAGATATACCTACATCAGAGAAAAGTGTGTTTTTTAATAACAAGTCATACACCGATAAGGTAATGAATAAGTCTATCGATGATATGATAAAAGATAACGAAAGATGATAGGAAAATTTATAGGTGGCTTATTCGGTAAAGTAGTAGAAAATGCAGAAGGAATACTTGACAAAGTTATTACGACAGACAAAGAGAGAGATGAAGCAAAGCATGCTCTCAAGCGTTTATTACTCGATGCCGAAAAACAAGCTTTCGCAAAAGAAGTCGAAGACAGAAAGAGCGCTAGAGATATGTACAAAGACGATGCACTCATTCAAAAAATACTTGCAACGTTATTTACAGCAGCGTACTTCGGTTTAAGCTTCATGATGTTTAGAGTTTTTGTAATGCAAGATCTAGACCTTGGAGAATTTGAGATAAGTTTTATCTCTACAATATTTGGCGCAATGAGCGCGAAAGTTAACACGGTTGTCGATTTCTTTTTCGGCGGATCGTCAAAGAAAAATGAACAAACTAAATAATAAATAATATGCTTGGTTTATCTAGTGGTCTGTATTATCCCAGTAGTGTTAGTGAGTTAACAATAAGTGCTGTTAATGAAATAAGTGATTTAGTAGGTCATTGGGATTTTTCTAACTCAGCAACACTTTCAAAGACTCTTAATTGGGGTTTAGGTGGTTTAACAAGCGCGGGTCAACCTCAAGTAGCTGTTGTAGCGGATGAAGAAATTGGAACAGTCGCAAATGGAGCTTGGTATCTTTATAACCAAGATAACACAGATTTAGGAAGATGCATGCTATACTTCGCTACCGGTAACCAACCAATATACAAAACTGGTGGGGCGAACGGGAATAGTTATGCGGAGTTCGGTGATGATGATAAGTTAGCGGCTGGAAGTTATTCTTGGCAAGGTGCTGTTACGGGTAGTGATTTAACAACGGTTGAGTTAAATTTTGATGCAATGACTATTTTTGCAGTAGCAAAACCTAGTATAGCAGAAACTACTAGAACTCTTCTATATTATGAAGGAGCAGATGTATCCCCTCAAGTTGGTAGTAGTAGTTTTAGAATGTATTATTCTATGAATGGTGATAATCATAGGTTTAGAGCACAAATGAGTGATTATACTCTTACTGATGGTGATTGGATTATTGCAGGTGCCAATCAGACTGCCTCAGATATAAACCAGGTTAATCTACATACAGTGTGGATTAAACCAAATGGACAAGCATCTAAAATAAGATTTAACGGTGCTAACTCTGTAAGTGGAACAGATAATCAACAAACGAGTACAAATGACTCTAACTACAACGATCTAGTCTCAATAGGTATGGGTGCACAATTTAGTGGAAACTTCTTTGCGTCAGGATCTAATTATTGGGATGGAGATGTTTACGAAATAGTATATTATAATAAAACTTTATCTGAACCAGAAATGTTAGCCGTGGAAAACCACCTGATGAGTAAATACGGTATAAGTTAAAATAAATAATATGTTAGGATTAACAAATGGATTAGAGTATTTAAGTTACATTGATGAGGTTACTGGTCCTTATCTTTTAATAGAATGTACCAACCCTACTCAAGGAAATACTAGTTCTGTAATACAATTTACTGCTTTAACTAGCGCAACAAGATCAGCGGGTGATACTCTTACCACTTCTTTTGATTATTACATAACAGATCCAGGTGGATGGAATGGCTCGGATGCTGTTTCTTTGAGAATAGGACAAGGAAATACTGGTAGTTTTGTTAGTGGTACAGCATTTGTTTCTCCTGGGCTTACACAACAAACCGCAGCTACATTTACTAAAGAATCAACTTGTAGTGGTGATGATTGGATTAATAATCTTGTAATCGCTTTTACAGTTACTAATGATCAACCTAGTTATGAAACAAAGTTTTTTTGTAAAAACCTACAAGTTATCCACAAGAACAGTGGTGGGGCGACACTAGAAACTATAACGTATGATTTTAGTGCTAGTGGAGATATAAGTATGGTTACTGGAAATGGAGCATTTTCTCCATCTAACGCTGAATATAGTAAAGGTAATGTTTTACCACAATAATTAATAATAAATAAATAATAATAAAAATGGGAATAAATTCAACAGAAGTCTCTTATGGCTTTGGGCAAATGGGAAGTGTTTTTACGAACTTAGCGCAGTCAGTTTATCCACCTAAAGATCATGTTATAGTGGCTATTCAGTTTTTAGCTGATAATGCTGTTAATAGATTAGAAACAGAAACACTAGATACAATGGGACCTCAGTTTCCAACACATCAAGATGATGAGTTGCAATCAGCTGGTGGACCTGATGCAAACTTTGCGGGTGTTGTTTGGGCTGCTGCCACAGGTGGTACATCTGCTGGTGTAATTACTATAGCGGATCTAGCGAAAAACGCACTTATTAAAAAGGGACAAATAGTTCTAATAGGTGATGATGCTGCTGAGACTATTGATACAGGTATTGCATGGGACGCAGCCGCTGGACACGTAACACCTGTATATAACGGACCTAATAAAAAATGGTTAGAAGTAGAAAGTATTACTGGTGGTACATACGGAACCACGATACAATTAAAGTCAGTTGGTGGCGCTAGTTTAGATGTTTCAAGTATAGATGCTGATAATCAAATATACTTTTTAGATGAATATCATGGTGCTGGTGGTACAACTATAGAGGGAGTAACTTTTCCAAAAGGTGTAACAATATATGGGAGATGGACCGAGTTTAGAGGTGCTGCTGCCCCAGTTATTTGTTATTTTGGAAAATAACACTAATAATTAATAATTAAATAAAATTAAATAAAATGGCAAAAGGAAAAAAGACAGTTGATGCTGTCGCAAAAGTAGATAAAATATCAGAAGAGCATTTAGCTGATTTACAACAGTTGGTTAATGCAATAAATGGAATGCAATTTCAAATTGGAAAGATTGAAACACAAAAACACAATCTTCTCCATGAGTTCGCTAAGGGTCAAGATAAAATTAAGTTAATGCAAGAAAAGATGCAGAAAACATACGGATCTTACGATATAAACGTAATGGACGGAACTATAAATTGGCCAGAGAATAAAACTAAAAAAGATGAAGAATAATATAATCAGAAAAATTACCATAGGTAAAGATTATAAAAATGATTCAATGCACTACTCAGTAGGACAAGAGGTTTATGGTGGTCACACTATTTGTGATATAATAGAAGAAGAAGAAAAGTATTGTATTTATATTAAAAAAGGAGATGTAGTTATACCTTGGAAAGATTTCAATAAAAACATGGCTATATCAATAGAGTATAATTTAGAATACTAATGAGGGCTTATAAAGATTATATTGTTTCGCCTATTGGAGAGAGATATAATAACACTAAAAAGGTAGACGATAAAGAGTTGATATTGAACACAGAGATGTTTAACCATCAATATGTTAATAGAAACGCTAAAATAATCGCTACTCCATTATTATTTTCATCACCTATTAACGTAGGTGATGAGGTAATAATTCACCACAACATATTTAGAAGGTGGTTAAACATAAAAGGTATTGAGAAGAATAGTAGATCATATATAGGTGATAATAAATATATTATATCAGAAGATCAAATATTTTTATATAATGAAAAAGCTATGCCTGGTTATAGTTTTGTTAAGCCATTGAAGTCAACAAACCCTTATCATTATAATTTAGATTTAGATATAGAAAAACCATTAGTTGGTATTATAAAATACTCTGATGGTACTTATAATAAAGAAGAGTTAGTTGGTTTTACGCCGGGTAGTGAGTACGAATTTGTTATTAATGGTGAGAGATTATATAGGGTTATGAATAAATTTATTACAATTAAATATGAGTATCAAGGAAACGAAGAAGAATATAATCCAAGCTGGGCACAAAGCAGTTGAAGAATTAATAAAAGTAGCTAAAGAAGAAATAGTTGACTCAGACGAAGATATATCAGCAGATAGATTGAAGAATGCTGCAGCTACAAAGAAATTAGCGATATTCGATGCTTTTGAAATATTAAATAGAATCCACGAAGAAGAAGCGATGTTAGAAGGGAAACCTATAGAGGAAAAGAAAGAAAACACTTTTAAGGGGTTTGCAGAAGGAAGATCCAAATAATGTACAAACAATCATTATATAAAATTATAAAACCAGTAAAAGAAAACACTATAAAGAGATTGAATAAATCTAAAAAGTGGGAATACGGTTATAATAAAGAAAATGATATAGTAATAGTATCTAAAAATGGAACCATTGGAGAAATATTAGACATACAAGGTTTAAAAATAGCTCTACCTAAAACACCTCAAGAAGTTTATTCTTGTAGTAAAACAAAATCAGAACAAAAATGGAAGCAGTTTCCAGCGAATCCTGATTTTAAAAGAATAAAAACAGTTTTTGAATGGCAGGAATATCCAGATGATTTTAAAGAAAAACACTATGGATATATAGACGAGGAATTCAAAAGAAGAGAAGAAGGTTTTTGGTTTATGAATAATGGTAAACCAACATACCTAACAGGAACACATTATATGTATCTACAATGGAGTAAGATTGATGTAGGTGCACCAGATTTTAGAGAGTCAAATAGATTGTTCTTTATATTCTGGGAAGCTTGTAAAGCAGATAAAAGAAGTTACGGAATGTGTTATTTAAAAAATAGACGTTCTGGTTTTTCTTTTATGAGTTCAGCCGAAACTGTTAATTTAGCCACATTAGCTAGTGATAGTAGATTTGGTATATTATCTAAAACAGGTGCCGATTCAAAGAAAATGTTTACTGACAAGGTGGTACCAATTAGTTTAAATTATCCATTCTTCTTCAAGCCAATACAAGACGGTATGGACAGACCGAAGTCC
>Ga0115012_10001244_pt1 | contig 14807 bp, 12 predicted proteins | sample TroAtlMetagenome_FD_88706 | JGI IMG/M metagenome (GOLD analysis project Ga0115012, IMG submission 88706) | Marine eukaryotic phytoplankton communities from Atlantic Ocean - Tropical Atlantic ANT10 Metagenome | ecosystem: Environmental > Aquatic > Marine > Oceanic | place: Tropical Atlantic...
GCGAGTCTAGACGCGGATGATGCATTCGGTGGCCTGCTTAGTGACGGCAACTTGGCTCTCATCGAGACCGTTTTTCTTGATCTGTTTGGGCAAGAGGTATCGCTTGGCGATGGCGAGCTTTTCTTCCTCGGTGTATCCAGCAACTTCGATGATCTCGAGCCGATCACGCAGCGCGGCAGGAATGCCCTGGAGCGTGTTCGCTGTACACACGAAGAAGACGTTTGAGAGGTCGTACCCCACATCAAGATAGTGATCCTGAAAGGTCTCGTTTTGCTCTGGGTCGAGGACCTCGAGGAGGGCCGCAGAGGGGTCGCCTCTGAAATCCATGCTCATCTTGTCGATCTCATCGAGCAACAACACCGGATTGTTTGTCCCAGCCTTCTTGATGCTCTGGATGACCTTACCGGGCATTGCCCCGATGTACGTGCGGCGATGGCCCCGAATCTCAGCCTCGTCGCGCACTCCACCGAGTGCCTGACGAACAAACTCTCGGTTGGTCGCGCGGGCGATTGACCGCGCCAGCGAGGTCTTCCCGACTCCAGGAGGCCCCACAAGGCACAGGATCGGCCCTTCTATTTTCTCGACCAGGCTTGCCACAGCGAGGTGGTCCAGGATGCGCTCCTTCACCTCCTCAAGTCCATAGTGGTCCTCGTCCAACACCTCTGTGGCATGACCGAGCTCGAGGTTCTCTTCAGAAGAGGTCTGCCAGGGCAAGGCCAGCATCCAGTCGATGTAGTTTCGGACAACCGTCGCCTCAGCAGACATCGGGCTCATTTGCTTGAGCTTGCGGAACTCACGCTCGATACGCTCCCGAGCCTCTGCAGACATCTTGGAATCAGAGATGCGCTGTGCGAGGTCATCCGCCTCTGTGCGGGCCTCATCCTTGCTGCCCAGTTCCTTCTGGATCGCGTGCATCTGCTCGTTCAGGTAGTACTCCTTTTTAGTACGCTCCCTCTGCTTCTTTACACGAGACTTGATCTTCTTTTCGACCTGCAGGATTTCGATCTCGCCTTGAACAAATCGAAGGATGCTTTCCAGCCGAGATTGCACAGACGCATGCTCCAAGAGGCCTTGCCTGTCGTCGTGCTTGAAGCCCAAATGAGCCACAAGCGTGTCCGCCAGCCGTCCCGGCTCTTCGATCGCCGCTACGGTCAACAACATCTCTGGTGGGATGCCCTTGTTCAACTTGACGAACTGGTCGAAGGCGCCCTTGACCGACCGAACCAGTGGGGCGATCTCTTCGAGGTCGGCGGCTTCGTCCTCTATCAGTTCAACCTGAACCCGAAGATGGGCCTCTCCAGGGATGTACTTCAAGATTCGAGCACGCTGCTTACCCTCAACAAGAACCTTGAGGTTGTCATCCGGAAGCCGAAGCATCTGATGAATACTCGAGATCGTCCCGATGTCGAAGATGTCCTCTTCGCCAGGCTCGGTCGTGTGACCGTTTCGCTGTGCGACCAACAAGATCTGTCGGTCTGCCGCATCGGCCTGAGACAGCGCGGCCCGAGACCGCGGACGGCCGACAATGAGGGGCACAACCATATGCGGAAAGACGACCAAGTCCCTGAGCGGGAGCATTGGAAGCTCGAGAATTGTTGTGTCCTTGCTGTTGGCCATTTGTCCTCCGATTCAGGTGAGCGCTATGCCCACTCCGCTTCGTTTTCGTACACCAAAATTGGGTCCTTCTTGCGGTCCACCACCTCCTCAGAGATGATGCACTCCTTGACGTTGTCTCGACCAGGAAGGTCGTACATGACGTCAAGCATGATCTCTTCGAGGATGGCACGAAGACCACGCGCTCCGGTGTCCCGCCGAATTGCCTCAGAGGCAATCGATTCGAGCGCACCATCTGTGAACTTGAGGTGTACGTTTTCCATGTCAAAGAGTTTCTGGTACTGCTTAATGAGCGCATTCTTCGGCTCGGTCAGGATGCGGACAAGTGCAGACTCGTCCAGCTCCTCGAGGCTCGCGTGGACGGGCAGACGTCCAACGAACTCTGGAATCATGCCGAAGCGAAGCAGGTCTTCCGTCTCCACCTGAGCAAGAAGCTGACTCCGTGTAAGCTCAGTGTGGTCGATGACCTTGGCACCAAAGCCGATGCCCGACTTGTTGATTCGCTCTTCGATGATCTTGTCGAGTCCAACAAAGGCTCCGCCACACACAAACAAGATGTTGGTGGTGTCCACCTGCAGGAACTCCTGCTGCGGGTGCTTACGCCCCCCCTTCGGTGGAACGTTCGCGACGGTGCCCTCGATGATCTTGAGCAGCGCCTGCTGAACGCCCTCACCCGACACATCGCGTGTGATGGACGGGTTTTCACCCTTTCGGCTGACCTTATCGATCTCATCGACGTAGATGATGCCCTTCATGGCACGCTCGACGTTGTAGTCCGCGGCCTGGAACAGGCTGAGGATGATGTTCTCGACGTCTTCACCGACGTAGCCGGCCTCTGTCAAGCTGGTGGCGTCGACGATGCTGAACGGCACATTCAGGAAACGGGCGAGCGTCTGCGCGAGCAGGGTCTTGCCGGTTCCAGTCGGTCCGATGATGAGGATGTTGGACTTTTGCAGTTCCACGTCATCATGGCTCGAGCGGCTGTCGATTCGCTTGTAGTGGTTGTGCACGGCTACTGAGAGAATCTTCTTGGCTCGCTCCTGTCCAATCACGTAGTCATCAAGATGGACCTTGATTTCCTTCGGCTTGGGGACAAGGGCGCGCGATGCGTAATAGTCCTCCCGCTCGTACTCTTCGGTGATGATGTCGTTGCAGAGCTCGACACATTCATCACAGATGTAGACAGAAGGGCCGGCGATGAGCTTTCTGACCTCTCGCTGCGACTTCCGGCAGAAGCTGCATGAGAGGTTGCGTCCGGATGTGGGTTTTTTGCTCACTGTACTGTGGCTCCCGATCGCGGTTGGGACCGCATGTTTAGGTACGCGGACACGCCGAATTGTTCACGGTATCGGCCGCCGCAAAACGAAATGAAGGCGAATCGCATGGATTTTTGGCCATGTCGATCCGCCTCCACTCTGAAACTACTCGTTGTCTGTGGCGTCGCCCGAATCCTCAGCGAGGTCCTCTCCACCGACAATCTCGTCGATGAGGCCGTACTTCAGCGCCGTGACCGGGTCCATGATGTTGTCCCGCTCGGTGTCGAGCTTGACTTGATCAACGGTCTGTCCGGTGTGCTTCGAAAGGATTTCGTTGCAGTGCTGTCGCAGTCGCAAGATTTCCTTGGCGTGAATCTCAATGTCACTGGCCTGTCCCTGGGCACCACCATGGGGTTGGTGAATCAGCACGCGGGCGTGGGGCAGAGCCCGACGCTTACCGGCAGCGCCTGCAGCCAGAAGCAGAGCACCCATCGAAGCGGCCTGACCCATGCAGATGGTCGCCACGTCTGGTCGGATGTACTGCATGGTGTCGTAGATGGCCATGCCCGCTGTAATCACGCCACCTGGGCTGTTGATGTACAGGTAGATGTCCTTCTCTGGATCCTGACTCTCCAGGAACAACAGTTGGGCAATGATGGCGTTGGCGACGGTGTCGTTGACCTGCGTTCCGAGGAACACGATGCGATCCATCAGCAAGCGCGAGTAGATGTCGTAGGCGCGCTCACCGCCGCGAGTGTGCTCGATGACGGTGGGCAGGTAGAAAGAGCTCAGTTGCTCGTTCATGGTTTCTCCGTGTGGGGGCCAGGACGGCCAAAGGGGATGAAATGGGGGGTCTCGAAAACGGTAACCCACCGATCCCCCCTAGGCTTCCCCTCGTCATGAACGAAATGAGCCGACCCAGTGGGTCGGCTCATTCATAGCGAAAAATCTGGAACTTAGGCGTTCTCAAGTGCCTCGATAATTTGAGGCTTCGTCATCTTCGTGGTGACCGTCAGCCCGAGGCCCTTGGCGACCTCAAGAAGCTCTGCCTTCTTCATCGACTTGTTCCAATCCGCGCTGGCAGCGCCTGCATCACTGGCAGCCTTCGAAGCCTTGGCGGGCTTGGCAGCCTTGGCGGGCTTGGCGGGCTTGGCAGCCTTGGCAGCCTTCGCGGGCTTGGCAGTCTCGGCAGTCTCGGCGGGCTTGGGCTCAACCTTCGTGACCTTCGCGTTGTCCAACAACCAGTCCAAGGTCTTCTCTTCCTGGATTCGAGCTGTGAGCATGCTGGATGCTCCCTCTTGCTGGATGTAGCCGCGAATGGCCTCCACCGGCTGTCCACGCTCATCCGCCATCTCCTGAATCTTGGCGTCCAGGTCGGCCTCAGTCGCCTCGATACCCTCTTGGCGAGCGACACCATCGAGGACGCAGCTGGCCCGAGCAGCAAACTCAGCGCGCTGACGCAAGTCGGCAAGCTCAGCGTCAGAGAACTGAAGCTGCTTGGGATCGCGGCCCATGTAGGCCTGACGCATCCGCAGCTCATCGACGAGTGCATTGAGTTGCTCATCGATCATTCCCTGCGGCACATCGAATTGATTCAACTCGACCAGTTTCTCGAGGACGCTGACCCGTGCCTGGTTCTTTCCAGTGTTCTCAGCGAACTCGCCAAGCTGAGCCTTGACCTTGGCCTTCATGTCCTTGGCGTCATCGTAGCTGAGTGTCTTGGCCACCTCATCGTCCAACTCGGGGACAACATGGGCCTGAATGGTGATGACCTTGACCTTCGCAAGAACAGTCTGTCCGGCAATGGCCTCATTCTCTGCGTGGGCACCAATGGTGACTTCCTCAGACTTCTCCTCTCCGGCAGAGAGACCAATGATGAGGGTCTCGACGCCAGGGTAGTAGCGCTCTGCCACGGTGTGAATCATGGTGCCTGGCTCGTTCACGAGCTCGTTACCAGACTGAGTCAGCGTCAGCTGGGTCACAACCAAGTCGCCCGACTCTACCGGCCGGCTGTCAGTGACCTCTTCAATCCGAGCCTGGCCAGCCAGACGCTGACTGATGGCGCGATCAATGTCTGCCTTGGTCACCTTGGCGACCGGCATCTCGACCGCCACACCCTTGTGGCCCTTGACCTCAATCTCTGGGCGGAAATCCACCGCGATTGAGAACGTCAGGTCCAGGTCGCCACTCACATCGCCTTGCTCGACAACCTCAGGCCGTCCAGCAACCGGAAGATCGCGAGCAGCCTCGCGGTACGCGGTCTCGATCAGCTTGCCGAACACCTCGTTCTTCACCTGAGGCGCGTAGCGGGCCTCGATCAGCTTGCGAGGCACCTTTCCGGGTCGGAAGCCCGGCAGGCGAACCTTGCGCATCAGATCACGGTATGCGCGCTCCAGCTCAACCTTCACCTCTCCAGAAGCAACGGTGAAGTTCAACTTTCGGCCGATTGTAGAGACCTCTTCGATATTCATTTCGTACTGCATGAGTACTCCTCGTGTTCTTTGGACGGCGGCTACTAACCGAATTCCCCGAACTCCACAGCCGTACGGATCAATCAAGACCCCTCAATCGGGCTCCACAACCTCAGTCCTCACGCTGCTGGACTCAATCCGTAGCTCCTGAATAGCCCCGCTCGGCCAGACAATCTCCACCTCATACGGGGCCTCCCGAGTGCCGAGACCCACCAGCTGCTCGCGCGGGAGCGAAGAGTTGAATCCAGATGATCGTGACACCCACCGCGTGACTGGTCCTCGGTCCCGGTCTTTGCCATGCACCGTGATCAGCGCACCGACACCATCGCGATTGCTGCGCCGGCCGACCAACGACAAGGCAATCGCGTTGGACTGTTCCGAGCGGTTGCTGACAAACAAGCGGTTCGGTTCTTCCTTGTCAGGAATCAGATTCATGCCGCCGTTTCCGACGAAGAGATCATGGTCAAAGTCTCCCTCGACATCCACAATGACGCTGCCGTGGGTGCGGTACGGATAGGCCCTGTAGGGCTCGCTCCCGCCATCCCGAGGAGCCTCTTTGTCGATCAGGGCGGTCTCGTCAGCGTAGGTGAGGGATCCATCAGGTCCTTCCTGACTCACCAACAAGCGATTGACTCCCCCAAGGAATGGCTCACCATTTCCGAAGAAAAAGTCGGTCACGCCATCCATGTTGAGATCACCAATGGCAAAGCCCATGACACGCATCTGTACCGGCATGTCTGCACCCAACAGCTCCGCCAGCCCCATACCCACAAAGTCCCCATCACCAGCATTGAAGAACACCATCGGTTCATCCCCGCGGTCTTCTGGGGCCCACTCCGAGCCGCTGTTTGCGGTGACGATGAGGTCGACCAGGCCGTCGTTATTCACATCCGCTGCCGCAGACCCGAACGACTGGTATGGGTCGTCGAGGTCTGAGGGCCCGGCTTCTGAAAATCGACCATCACCCTGGTTCAGGTACAGCGTGTTCTTACCGAACAGATTGGGTACGAACAGATCCAGGTCGCCATCAGGCTCCACATCCAGCCAGCTGGCGGTGTGGCTGTCCCCCACCCCATCGACACCAGCGGCCTCAGCGTCTTCGGTGAAGGTTCCATCGCCATTGTTCCGGTACAGCTGATTTCGAGAACTCGCTGAGCCCATAGACCAATCGCGCTTGTTGCTGACGAACACATCCAGCCAACCATCGCCATCGTAGTCGCCCCAGGCCACACCAAAGCCCTGGCGAGACTCAGGGGATAGTCCAGCAGCGACCGACACCTCGGTCAGCACCAGCTGACCCGTGGCCTCGTCGACGCCATCATTCCGGTAGAGCGCGTCCGGACACGCATCGCCCCACCCACCACAGGCCACCAACAGGTCGGGGTCACCGTCATTGTCGTAGTCTGCTGCGGCTACGGCCGCGTCATTTCCCGTCGTCGGTACGGACTCCATCTCCACAAACGACCCCGCTCCATCGTTCAGAAACAATGTGGCTGGGTCATTGGGGTTCGCGAGGTAGAAGTCGACGAAGCCGTCGCCGTTAAAATCCGCCGCAGCGGTCCCTCGATTTCGGCGAAAGCGGTCTTGAATCCCGGCTGCAACCGCGCGGTCTTGAAGCCACGGTGTGGTCTCAGCAACCGAACCACCGTCCTCTAATGCGTAGCAGTTCCCATCTGCTTTCCGAACAAGATCAGGTCCATCACAGTCTGCCGCATTGCATCCACCGAGGAGGGGTGTACCGATGAGGATGAGGACTACAGGTCGCACGATTGGACTCCGGAGAAATCGACGGTAACGTCTCCGGCGACGACGAGATCGCGCTCATCGCACAGCACCGGCACCCCACCCTCCCCTGCAACGACCTGCATGTTCACCTCGACCCGTCCAGGGTCGAGCTCGAGCGGGTCACGCCCAGGGATACAGGGGTCTTCCCCTGGCACGTAAGCGACGAGGTACTCATCGATGTCGATCTCTTGCTGCAGCACCACAACGCACATGGCGGCAACAGGCTCAGGATCACCATCCCGCGTCGCCATGACGACAACACCGTGCAGAGGAACACCCGAGAGTCCATCCCAGATGACCCTGATTCGACCAGGCCCTTCAGTGACGGTGCTGCCTGAATCGTCAGTGTCCGCCCCGCCTGAGTCCACGCTCCCAGGTGAAGAAAGCCCGGTATCGACATCATCAGTATCCAAGTCTTCGTCGGTGCTGTGACACACCAAGTCCTCGCCTCGGGCAGTGCCTGCAGGGCAGGATTCATCGGCGCGGCATACTCCAGCTTCATCCTTGGAGAAGCCCTCCATACATGGCGCTGAGCAGCCGTGAAGAGCGGCCGCCGCCAACATAGCCCTCATTGTCCTCCCCCCGTCAGGCCAAGGCCCGCGCCCCGTGCCAACTGTGCAACACATCACTTCATAACCCCCTTCCAGAACCAGGCCGCGGTAGGAAGAGGCCTGCTACAGGGGGCCATCGTGTCCACATTTTCCGACCTGGCCCTGAACGAGGCTATTGAAAACGCAGTTTCGAAGCTCGGCTTTGAAACACCCACCCCCATCCAAGCCGCGACCGTGCCGGAGCTCTTGGCCGGGTCAGACATCATCGGTAAGGCGAGGACCGGTTCGGGTAAGACCGCAGCGTTCGGCCTTCCGATGCTCCACCACCTCGCTGAAGGAGGCAAGGAGCCGCGCGGACTGGTTCTCGCCCCGACCCGCGAGCTGGCCCTCCAGGTCTCTGATGCCCTGCGCTCCTTCGCAAAGGGCCTGCCCGTCCGTATCGTCACCATCTACGGTGGCTCACCGTATCCTCCTCAGCTCAAAGCGCTCCGAAATGGAGCCACCATCGTTGTGGGCACCCCTGGCCGGGTGATCGACCACATGGAACGGGGAACGCTCAACCTGAGTCAAGTGGAGCTGTTTGTCCTCGACGAGGCCGATGAGATGCTGCGTATGGGCTTCATTGATGAGGTCGAACGCGTCTTCGAGAACCTGCCAGCTGACCGCCAGGTGGCGCTGTTCTCCGCCACCATGCCCTCGGGAATCCAGCGTGTCACCAAGCGCTTCATGAGCAACCCCAAGGTGATCGAGGTTGAGGCCACATCCCTCAGCGTTGACCACATCGAGCAGTTCTGGATTCGCTCGCCTGCCCGCAAGAAACTGGACGATCTCGTCCGCTTACTGCTGGTCGAGCCGTCTGGCTACACGCTCATCTTCTGTCGCACCCGCCGCGGCTGCGCAGAGGTAACGGATGCCCTGACCAAGCGAGGTGTCGCGGCCGATGCGATCCACGGAGATCTCAATCAGGCCGCGCGCGAGCGGGTCATCAATCGGATGAGGGCCAAATCACTCAGCGTTCTTGTTGGGACGGACGTCGCCGCTCGAGGCATCGACGTCAGCCACCTGACTCGGGTGATCAACTTCGACTATCCGGGCTCCGCCGAGACCTACACGCACCGGATCGGCCGAACTGGACGCGCCGGTGCCAAGGGCAAGGCCATCACCCTCGTGACTCCGTCCGAGCAGCGCAAGCTCCGTTTCCTAAAGAAGGCCATCAAGTACGACATCAAGGAGATCTCACCGCCGTCGAACGCAGACATCGCCGCACAGCAGCGGTCGGCACTCTTGGATGAGTTGGTGGCGACAATCGGTGAGAAAGACCTCCAGCATGAGCTGGCTTGGCTTGAGGACGTCAGCTCCGATAACGACCCCGCCGCATTGGCCGCTGCAGCGATTCACCTCCTCAACAACACACGAGGAATGGACCTGGCGCCACCACTGCCAGAGCCGAAGCGCGAGCGCAGTCGTCGAGACCGACGAGAAGACGACGGCAGCCGCAGTGAACGGAGCAAGCGAGCCCCGCGGAACGATGCTGAGGTCACCCGGGTCAATGAGGTAGAGCTCTTCATCGGCCTCGGCAAGACAGCTGGGGTCCGACCAGGCGACATCGTGGGGGCGCTGGCCAATGAGTTCGAGGTCAACGGCCAGGACATTGGCCGCGTCATGCTGTTTGATCGAAATGCATTTGTGGGCCTGCCAAGGTCCATCGCGGAGCGGGTCCTCGACAAACACGACAAGATCACGATTCGCGGAAAGACCACCTATCTCTCCTTGGCACGCGGTAGCGGGGGCGGAGACAACGCCGTCAAGCGACGGAAGCACAAGGGGCGGCCAGTCAAAGGTCCAAAGAAGGACCACAAGCGGCGCAAGAAGTGGAATAAGTAGCCTCAGCCCACACCCCCAGCGTTGTTATGGGGGAGAGCATGAGCCCAAGTCGTCCCCCCATCGCCAAAGCCCGTGTGGTGGCCACGCTTCTTGCCCAGGCCCAGCGAGAGCTCGATGGAATGGAAGCTGTGGCGGAGGCATCTCGTGACGAGGCCACCAACTCGGAGACCAAGGCCGAGGGCAAGTACGACACGCGAGCGACGGAGGCGTCCTACCTGGCGCGGGGCCAAGCCTGGCGAATCGTGGCACTCCGAAAGCAAGTCGCTTGGCTCTCGAGCGACGCACCACTGCGGGACCTTCCCGAGCCCGTGGTGCAGGTTGGTGCCCTCGTGACGGTATCCGGCACCCGAACAGAGGTACTCTTTGTCGCACCCATCGGTGGAGGCCGGGTGGATGTCGACGGACACACTGTGCTTGTCATCTCACCATCCGCACCACTCGGCGAAGCCATGGTGGAACTCGAGACTGAAGACACCTTCGAGGTGGACAGTCCACGCGGACTCCTCAACTACACCATCACCGCCATCTGGTGAGTCATCCCATGCTCATTCGCGCAACAGACATCGAGCTTTCATACGCCACACACCTGGTGCTGAGGGGGGCAGATCTCACCGTCTCGAAGGGCGAGTGCGTGGCCCTCATCGGCAACAACGGATCAGGAAAGTCATCGCTGCTGAAAGTGCTGACCGGTCAGGTTGAACCAGACTCAGGCACTGTCGACCGAATGGCGGTCCCCGGCCTCCTAAGCCAAGACTCTTCGCTCCCCGGGGAGCGGGTCGAGGATGCCTTGAGGAGTGCGCTCAACTGGCATGAATCGCTGCTCCAAGACTACGAAGCCGCCATCACACGAGGTGACATGGACACCGCGGGCGAACTCCAAGATCGCCTCGACGATGTGGGCTGGGACCTCAGCCATCAGGTGGAGGCCATCGCCAATCGACTGGGGACGCCTCCACTCGACACACCCATCAACACGCTGTCAGGCGGTCAACGTCGTCGAGTGGCCCTGGGTCGCGCCCTACTTCAGACACCCGACCTGCTGCTGCTCGATGAGCCCACAAATCACCTGGATGCCGACGCCATTGAGTGGCTTCAGGGGTTCCTACAAGGCTACCGCGGCGGTGTCCTTTTGGTCACTCACGACCGCTACCTGCTGGAGGCCGTTGCTGACCGCATCGTCGAGATCGATGATGGCGAGACCATCAGCTACAAGGGCAGCTATGGCGACTACCTAATCCAAAGTGCCGAGAGACGGGCCCGCCTCGAGAAGGCCGAGATGAGTCGTGTCGCCACCCTCGCCAGGGAGGCTGCGTGGGCCGCTCGAAGTCCGGCTGCGCGGACAACGAAACAGCGTGCTCGGCTCAAGCGACTAGAGGACCTGGAGACGGAACGCCCGCTCATTCGGCGCTCCAGTTTCGATCTCGACCTCAACACCGGCTTCAAGGGCGGTGCAGCAATGATCGAGCTCGATCGAGTGGATGGAGGCTACGGCAGCTCCACCCTGATTCGTGGTCTGAGCACCGCGATTCAAGCGCGTTCATGCATCGGAATCCTGGGCCCCAACGGTGTGGGTAAGTCCACGCTCATGAAGCTCATTAGTCGCGATCTGGAGCCGCTTGCCGGAAACGTGTACCGAGCACCCCGTGTGAAGTTGGCGGTCATCGATCAAGCCCGGTCTGGCCTGGACGATACAGACACCCTGTTCGACGCTGCTGGCGGCGGAAACTCACACGTCACCGTCCAGGATCGGTCAATACATGTGGCCAGCTTCTTGCGACGTTTTCTGTTCCGCCAGGACCAGCTGGAGCAGCGAGTGGGTGCCTTGTCTGGTGGAGAGCGAATGCGCTTGTTGCTGGCCAAGCTGCTGCTCTCTGGGGCCAACGTCATTCTGCTGGACGAGCCGACAAACGACCTCGATCTGATGACCCTGCGGATACTCGAGGATGCGCTGATGACCTTTGACGGAGCGAGTGTTGTCATCAGTCATGACCGTGCCCTCCTCGACCGCACAGCGACCGCCGTCTTGAGCTTCGAAGGGGACGGCAGGGTCGTCCGATACGCGTCTCGTGAGCAGGCCCTCTCAGCCCGCACTGTTCCGCCGGTGACTGCGGTATCGAAAGCCAAGCCAAAACGTGAAAAGCAACCCAAGCAAGGACTCACTTGGAGTGAAGAGCGTGAGCTGGAGGCACTCCCAGAGCAGCTCGAGGCCATGGAGAGTAAGCGGGACCAACTCGGTGAGCGACTCGCCGATCCAGCACTCTACAAGGATGCCCCTGACAAGGCCGCCTCACTCGGGCAGGAGTTTAAGGACCTCGAAGCTGAGATCGGGAAGGCCTACGCTCGCTGGGAGTCACTCGAAGCCCGCGCTTAGTGGTCACCCACATACATGGGGTAGTTGTCGCTCAGGCCGAACCCGAGGGGCAGGGTGCCAAGCGTAAATCCAGTCACAAAGCCCGCTGTCTCAGACATCCAGACAAAGTGACCGAGTTGGATTGAGCCCAGCTTAATGACGCCCGGGTAGATGTTCGTTCGAAGCGCCGCCTCGTACCCAACATCGACCTTGATGCTCGCCAGCAGTGATCCCTTGCGCTCCCAAAATGCAGCGTAAACCACGTTGCCCTTCTTCGCGTGAGGAACGTACATCCGCGTTCCATTTCGATACACGGGCTTCAGCGCAACCTTTCGGTACCCTCCCGCAAGCGACAGCGAGTCGCCAGACGGACGGTCGAATGTGAGCCCAAAGAGACCCTCAGTACCGCCGTACATGAAGAAGCGAACGCCCTTGATCAGCTTTGGGTCAATCCGAACGCTGTAATTCTCTGCAGCGTTGTAGATGGCCATCTCGTTTAGAATCAGCGCCGGCTGCCCAGGCCAGAACTCGACCTGGACCGTCTGCGAGAAAAATCTCGCGACCGGGTCAAAGCTGTACATCAGGATGCCAACAGGGTTGAAGAAGTAGAAGTCTGCGATGGGGTCAGTATTGCCACCACGGTAGCTGTTGTTCTCCACCGTCTCGTTGAGGAACGCACCCGTGAGCATGGTCCCGATGGCCCAGAGCCGCGGATACTCGTAGCCCTCGCGGTGGTACCACTCGGTCATCTTTCGCGACACCATCCCCTGCCCCAACAGGTGGAGGGTGTAGTTGGGCATCCACTGGGTGTACTCGGGGTTCGATGGATCTTTGTACGGGAAGAACTCGTGAGCAAAGAACTCACCGAAGCCACCGTAGCGCTTGATGGTGTCCCCTGGATTCACCAAGTTGTAGATGGTGTTCGTGAAGCCAGTTTGGAAGTCGATTTCCTGAAACGAATTTGGATACGAGTTCGACCGCGTGATGTCGAAGCCGAGGTTGAGGACGGTCGAGGCCGGATTGAAGATGGCATCCGTACCGACGTCCTGGTCCCTCAAGAAGTAGTAGTCCATCGCCTTCGCAGATGCAGAGCCAGCGCCGATGAGTACGACGAAGACGGCCAGCAGCGTGCGTGAAAGATTGGACAAGCGAATACGGGGGCTCAGGAATACGACAGAGGCGTTGCGGGACTGATGCAAACTATCACTCAGAGTTGCAGGTTGACCATCTCAGAGAGGTCAGAAATTAACTCGTCAATCACTTGCTCATCCTCCTCGCGAAGACGAGTGGTGACGAGGAGCATTTGTCGTCTCATGCCCCCCTTCACGTTGCCCTTGTTGCGCAGACGCCGCGCTTCTGCGACGGCATGCGCAACCGGCTCGCTGAGCTGCACCTCACCGAGAACCGACGGTTTTAGACGCACAAGGGCCTTGGCCAGCGAGACCAGGCGCTTCGTATCCCGATCCCTATCTGACCAGCTTCTGCGCTCTGTGAAATGATACTCCCCCTCGGGATTCTCATCATCACGACTCCATTGGAACTTCTTGCGTGCCATCAGACCACCACTCTAACCCTCTTCGCGTGTGTGTTCGCGCTTTAGGGTCACGGCGAGGCCCGCACCCACGACGATGGTACCCCCCACCCAGACGTGGATGGCCGGCCATCCACCAAAGAAAATGACGTCCAGGATAATTCCCCACACAGGACCGATGAAGCGAACGGTCGCCACGCGACTTGCGGTGTCGAGCGCATAGGCTCGAGTCATCAAGAGCTGACCAGCTGCAGCCAACAGGCCCACACCGACAAGGGCTGGCCAGACTCGAGCAGACGGAATGGTGAGCCGTCCATTGACCATGAGAACCAAGGCCAAGGCCATCAGAAAAAAGGCTATCTGTAACCAGAAGACCACGGCTTCCGACCGCTCCGACTTTAGTCCTCGAAGCGCGATGTGCGCACCAGCGGACAGGACACTCGAGGCCAGTGCCCACAGCCCCCACACGCTCCCTTGAGTCAGATCAGGTGCGAGAAGTACGGCCGTTCCTGTGACTCCGACGGCGAGCATGAGCCATGTGCGCGCTTCGACCCGCTCCGTTCGACCCAGAAACAGCGGTGCCCCAAGGGCAATCAGTACAGGTTGAAGCTTGGTGATGAGGTTCGTGTCCGCAAGCGGCAAGCCCTTGAGGGCGGTGAAGAAGCAGTACATCGCCCCGAATCCGAGGCATACACGAACGGTCATCGTCCCCGTCTTCTGAATGTTCAGCGGACCACGTCGTGCAAACCACCAGGCAAAGGGAATGGCAAAAAGGGAACGCCAGACAACGATGTCCAGCGCTCCCAATTCAGAGCGCGCCACCTTCACCGTGGCTGACATACACGTCAGCACAAAAGTGGCGATGAGCATCAGCAGGGGGCCACGATTCATACTGGACCCCTGCTGAGTCTAAGTGGACCTACATCGAGGAGTAGGTACCACCTTGCGAATCGCAAGTGCTTTGTGCATCTGCAACTGAGATGCCTGTGTAGAAGTAGATGATGAAGTCAGAGTTCGGTGCCACTGAACCATCTTCGTAGGTCGCCAGTAGGCCTGTGCACTGTGACGTTGCGCCCGCTGGACAGCCATCTGCGAGATAAGTCATGGCGGGACCGCCCTCTGACTGAACGAGGTCACTGGTCGCTGCGCAGTTGGCCTCCTCTTGACCGGCCCAGGCAGCACCGACGTAGGCCTGACAGTAACCGCCAGTCAAGTCGCATCCTGGCGCACTGCTCATGTCAGTATCGGTATCGGCATCGGCATCCGCATCCGCATCCGCATCCGCATCCGCATCCGCATCGGCATCGGCTTCAGCGTCTACACCAGTGTCGTCTTCTTTGGCATCACAAGCCAGCAGTCCGATAA
>Ga0115012_10001245_pt1 | contig 14805 bp, 6 predicted proteins | sample TroAtlMetagenome_FD_88706 | JGI IMG/M metagenome (GOLD analysis project Ga0115012, IMG submission 88706) | Marine eukaryotic phytoplankton communities from Atlantic Ocean - Tropical Atlantic ANT10 Metagenome | ecosystem: Environmental > Aquatic > Marine > Oceanic | place: Tropical Atlantic Ocean...
AATCATCCTGACCCTTAACTGTAAATTGCTGACCAATTAATTTTGCTAAGTGAGCATTAGTACAAGTACCAATGTTAAATGATAAGTTACCAGTAACAGCATTGTTAATTGTTCCTAGGTCACCTAGTTGATCAATAGCAATTGCCCAGTCACCACCCTGTAGGTTAGCGAAGTTATCTGTAGTACCATAGACTCTATAATCGTATGGATCACTTGAAAGAGAACTAGCATCAGAGAATGATATACTACTGACATCACCAGTCTCACCGTAAGTAATAACAGATTGAGATCCTAAATCCTGTCCTACCTTATCACCAATATAGATGTTATGAGAACCTTCTGCTTCCTGTCCAGCAAAGTTACCAAGGAAGACATTAGATTCTGCCTTAGTCTGACCACCTTTCTGGAAAGCACTATTACCAATAGCAATGTTTCTCTTAGTAACTGCTGCTAAACCTGCCTGATTACCAGCATAGTTACCAATGAACATACCCTGACGATCATTACCGTCAGTTTCTAATTTACCTGCTTCTCTACCAATTCTTATTAACTGCGTTCTGAAGTCATAGTTATTCTCAATCGTTGAGATACCACTAATAGTTAAGTTCTTAGTAGTAGATGCATGACTTACATTAATCTGCTCAAATTGTGCAGATGTTGAATTAAAATCGTTGTATGTAGCACCAACACCAGCAAGAGCACTAATAAGACCTACCTTGTTCTGTAGGTTAAGAGTGTCAGTAATGTTAGTTACATAAAGAGTAGGGATAGTACCTACACCAGTTATATTCCAGTTTCTTGCATTTACTTCATCATATGTTAAATCACCAGTAACATTTAAATTACCAGCAACAGCTAGGTCACCTGATACAGTGGCTGCAGCACCTACTAAAAGATCAGTAGCTACACTCCAGGTATTAATTTGTCCTGAGGGGTTAAGAATAACCGCCTTAGAACCAACTGGCTTACCAAAGTCAGCAGGGTTACCTGGCAACATTTGAGTATAATACTCACCACCGATTGCTATAGGAGGTTCTGTATTACCGTCTGGATGACCAATATATAATTTCTTATAGGACTTACCTGCACCTACATTCGTAACATCATAGGTATAGACTAATTCACCGAACGATACACCAGTTCCGACTGGTGCTGCGGTAGGAGGTGAAGTTCCTTTAGTCCTTTTTAAAAGAATCGTTGCTGACATTAGTATTCGCCTCCATCAATTGTAGTAGATGGTAAAGTAGTTTGAGTTATAAATTTAGCGGATGCTGAGTCGTAGACCAGAAAACTGCCGTTAGTTAAGTTATTCGCATTAACATCAGAAAGTAAAACTAGTTTACCTCCTCCACCGCCTCCTCCTAGGGAGCCGCTGGCAATAACCTTAACTTGGCTGCCAGTACCAATTCTTAAAGATGGCATTACCTTGTTACCCCTGCTCTAACATTAATCATTCCTTCAACGACTTTAACCTTGCTAGTACCATCATTCAAAACTACATCATAAAGGTAACGACCAGGTTTAATATCGGTTGTTATAGTGGATGCCATTGAGATCTGGATCTCTCCGTCTAATGGACTAGATACTGTCGATGCGAAAGCAACACTAGAAGTGCTACCTGCCCACTTACGCAGTTGTGCTGTTGCTGTAAAACCTGCCAGATTTAGGGTAGTATTATTATCATTATCACCAAGAGCAAATAAATGCTCAAAATCACATCCCTGTTCAATCTGCAAATTAGAGACAAATACTGCCATCTTTTATGCTGACTATTATCCTATAAGGTATTTATCTCTTAATCTCTGTTACAAGCTTTATTAGATCATCGATCTTATTATGAAGTCTTTCGATATCACTTCTTAATATTTCCATCTCTGTTTTGGTAGCTGGATTTGATTCACAATCGTTACCACCATAGTGATATCTTAAAAATTCACTTTCTCCTGATCTTGGCGACATTATAATTTTGATGTAATTTGTTTAAGCATCTCTTTTATCTCAGAGATCTCTTGTTTCATACTATCTAGCTCTGCTCTTTCCATTTGTTTTTTAGATTTTGCTTGCTGATAAGCAGCAAAAGAGGAGCTATCGGTGTTTACGATAGCTCCTGATTTTTCGTCTCTATACAAGTGTGGGTGTCCCTCAACTCTGATCATGCTAATGCAAGTCCTCTCACATTCTTAATAATCGGTATTTCTGCCTGATTAGTACCACTCATCACAATCTTAATAATGAAACCTGAGAATGGTGCTAAGTCATTAGCAGTATACTGATATTCATTCCAAGCAGATTCTGGATTAATGAATTTATCAGGATTACCGTCAGGACCAGGTAGAGTAAGTCTTACCTTATCTCCAAACCCATCTCCATCGGTATCTACTAGGTTAAAGTATCCTGGGAACAATTCAAATGCCTGATCTACTTCACTAGAATCGCCTCTAATTAGACTGTACATACATCTGAAATCAACAGATGCAGGTCTAAAGGCATCAAAGATAACCTTCAACGATGTTGCAGGTTGCTTAATCCTAATGATCTTGGACATATAGTATGATGTATGTAGATCTCCATAAAGATTATTCGCTCTGCTATCAGTAGCATAATTATCAATAGGTTTATTAAGTCTATTAGATGAGAAATGCATCTTCGCTGTTGCTAAACACAACATTGGAGAACTCCAGAAGTTACCACCATTAGAAATTGCAATTCTAGTGGTTAGAGATTTATTCCTAAACAGACTTGTTAGTCTATTAAGTTCATTAACCTCAGAGGCAACAATTCTTGTACTATTAAGTCTAGTTGCTTCATTTAATGTTAATGGAAGGAATCCAAGATCACTAAATGATGTTTCAGTACCATCTACACTAGTTCCACTAACAGTTCTAACATTAACTGTTGCACTGTCAGATCCACCAGGAGTGGTTATATCATATACTGGAGTAATAGTATCATACTGAATGTTCTTAGAAGCATGTGCTGTAGATCCTCCACCATATATCTCTTCAGAGAATGATAACTGTGGAACACTAATACCAGAGATATCAGTTGATCTACCTTCTCTATCAATCTTAATTAGGAATTCATCCATTCCCTTATCAAGTGTCTCTACATCATGAGATGTACAGATCTTAGTTAGAGAAACTCCACCTAGTTCATATTTCCTAATAATATCCCCTTCAGGATGATTAATAGATTGTGTATTATTAATACCTCTAGTAATACCACTTAAGGTATTGATACCAACACTAGTATACGAAATAATTTCGTTATTAAGTATGGCATATGCAGTATTCGCTGCACTAACTAGAGCACCTTCAAATACATCAAATCCAGTACTATCAGCAATTGATATATTAGTAGTAGTAGAGTTAACGGTTGTATTAATCGTTGTTGGTAAGGTATTAGGTTCAACTCCACTGAGTTCAACTTTATTACCTACACCATACATTCCATGATTAAAGTAAGATACTTTTGCATACTCACCAGTGTAAACACTACCAGTAGCGTCATATCTATACACATCAACACCAGAATCTATAAGAGATCCAGCTTCATGGAAGTAATTAACATTACCACCAATAGTGAATTCTTCTGCTTGCATACCAGTTAGATACAATGTATCAACACCAGCGATGGAGTTAATACCAATCCTTACACCAGTACCAGCACCACTCATATCAGCAGTAACAATACCAACCATATCACCAACTTTATATCCATTACCAGCGACAGCAATTGTTGCAGCAGTAATCGTAGAATTACCAGCACCAACTGTGACTCCTAGTTTTAGACCAGTTCCATCACCTGTAATATTAAAGGTTCTAACCTGTGCCAACGGAGTACCGTATCCAAGACCGTTAGTAGCAATACCAACAGTACCTGATGCAGGTCCACCTATATCCTCAACATAACCATATCTGTAACTCGCTGTACTGTCACCAACCTTTCTACCTTTAGAGAACACTGTTCCTATGAGTCCAGCACTAGTGGATGTTGTAAATCCAATAGCAGCTTTCTTAGGTAGTGTCTGAATAGCATTTTTATTCAGAGCATCAAATTGACCATTAGTAGATCTTAAAGGTGGGTTCTGGAATGTAATTACACCATCAGTCGAGCTAAATTTCGCTCTATACATCTTAAAGCATAGATCTTCAAATTGGCATGGAGTCCATTCTCTACCATTCTGTGACTTAAAGAGTGATCCACCCAACATTGTGTTGGAGTATACTCTTCCAGCAGCATTAGGTAATGCCTGTGCATTAAGGGCAGTTTGACCCATTTCTGCAGTAAAGACTTCATATCCATTAGCAGGAGCACCAACAACTAGAGCATACGGTGTAGCAGGTTCCAAATAAATTGGAGCTGGGAATGTAAATCTAGTCGGTATTGACGCATCAGTTGATGTAATAATAGTACGAGGATCAATAGATACATGAGCATCTGGAGTTAATATTTCACCCTTAGGAATACCAAGTTCCATTCCCCTAATCTGTGCAAATGGAGCACGGGTAGGATCAGAATCCTTAGTAGCAAAATACACATCAACAGAAGTTACAAAAGCACCATGTTCATCTACCACAAATGATTGTGCTAGAGGGTCATCATCCTGTGATTCGTTAACAGGAACGGGTACAGGAACAGGAACGGGGATCGGGTTAGGAACATTCCGTACTGTTTCAACAACAACTGTATTATTGTTCTCGATAGTAACAGTTTGATCAATAATCGTTTCATTATTAATCGTAACTGTATTATCAATAATAACAGGAGGTGGTGGAGGTGGTGGTGGGGGCGGTCTTCGGTTAATAAAGGTCAGTCCATAATCACGCCTTATGGTAGTAGTTTCTAGAGTAGTAACTCTAACATCAGTTTGTACAATTCTTGTTGTTCCAACAGCAGTATATACAGCAGAAGCATTTGAAATTAGAGTACTTCCTCTTAATCCAGTAGCATTTGTCTGACTAGATGTAATCTTAAATTCTCTTTCACCAGATCTAACTCTTGCTAATGGTGTAGGTGAAGAGTTAGGATTTCTTATCCATACTGTTCCATATAGATCACCCCAAGCATCTGTCATAAGATCTAACTCAGAGATAGTAGCCTGAGCACCACTAGTCTCACCAGCAATTATAGTTCCTGTTGGTAACCATCCAAAGAAATCACCTTGTGCAGCATTAGTAAGAGCAGCACAGTCAATATTAATTGCAGTAGATCCTTGAGAATATGACTGAGGTAAAGTTTCATCCCTATTCAAAGGATTTTGTTCATATGTTCTAGTAGGTGAAGCAAATGGACCTTCTTTATGGTCTGGTCTGCAAAGTCTAAATCTAAATGTTTCTCCACCAACTAGAGCAGTAATAGTTTCTCCTACAGTAAATGAACCAATAACATTCTCAATTCCAATGATCTTAGGAACTATATCAAGACCACTAACATCATCAAAGTAAACATAGTATCTTGCAAATGGTCTTAGACCAGTACAGTCAAATTGAATATTTCTAGATCTAATAAATGGATCAAATGTTTCACTAGCAATGAATGTATTTTCAGAACGAATATCATCTCTCTCAACACTAGATGATTCACTAGTGCTCATCTGCATTTCATCCTGACCAAATCCATCATCAATATTCTGTAATGATAATCTGGTATCGTAGGAAGTTCTTCTAATAGTCTGAGTAAAGAGATTCTGTGTCCTTTCAGTATGAATCCAATTATCACTAGTTGGTGTAAGACTTAAATCTCCGATAAACTTATGTACAAAGAATGGGTTAAGGTTCTCCACTCTAGTAGCGAAGTTCTGCTCAACCATCATCAATTCCTCGTAATCGAGGGTGATCATCCTACCAGTCTTTTTAGTATTACTATCTAATAGATCAAAATCTTGTGTTATATCAAGTTGTTCAGGTGGCAGATTTGTTGCTGGCAACAACTGCATATCGATAGAATCTAGATCCCTTAAAGGTTTTACTTCACCTTTAACAATATCTACATCAACAGGTGATGAATCATCAACAAAAGCTGCTGATTTAAATGAATCTGCAAAGAATCCACTCTTAAATCTATCAAGTCCATCAGCATCCTTAACTTGTAAGGTTGAAACTTTCTGTTCTAATAGAGATAAAGAAGTTATTTCTTCTAAATTCTGAACTCTATCTTCAATCCTACCAATATCACGCATGGTGTATCGGCGGTTATCGATTAAGAATACCTTTGCATCTTCAATATTATATAAGTATGGTGGCATCACAATAGTTGCCAAAGTCATACCATGACTGTCATCTACTGGTGGTCTTGGATTAGATGCAGGTGTACCTTTTTCTATAACTAATGCACCACTAGTTTTTAAAATTAACTTATCAATTCTTCCCAAATAATATTTAAATCCAAATTCAGAAGATTCATTAGGTGTAGATATTCTCCTAGGAGCATCAGGGAAAGTTCTACTACCCTGATAGAAAGGTGAGAAGGAAGCAGAGGCAGGAGTATATTCACCAACTCTAGGTCTGAAATCTAATGTATCTGATGCTCTAGTTAATGATTTGCCTATTCTAGGAATATGTTCCTCATATCTTTCAGCATCATAACTATTAACTGTAAATACATCTCCAGTATCTGTAGATGGTACATCATACCTATCAAAGATAACTAAGAGTCTCTTAGATGGAATATAACCATTATTAATTCTATTAATTGTAGAGTAATCATAATATTGCTCTTTCTGACCCTTATCTAATAGATAGAGATCAGTTACATCCTTATACTTACCAGGAATATATGCCTGAAGTATTGCAACAGCATTAGATTCTTGGAAATTTAGAGTCTCTAAAAGATTAAACTTATCTTGTGTTCTATATACAACTTCTATTCTACTATTACCAGCATCGATAGATACAACTCTTGCAACAGAGTTTGTATCAGCACCAATAATATCTTCACCAACAAGTGCTTCTGTAAATATACTATCAGTAGAAGTAAATACTAATTTATCTAAAATAGGTGCATTAGTATCTAATGATTCATAGATAGAAACTACTTCAGAAACATCTGGATGATTTAGACAGATCTTATCATCTTGTACTCTAACACCATATAACTGACTAGAAGTTAAACCATCATTGATAGTAGATGAACCATTGCTTCCTGATCCTGCATTATTGGAATATATGATATCAGCAGATTGACTCTTAAGATAATTTTTAACTTTATTCTTTATATTGCCCTTAGCAACAGTTACATTAACCGTAACATTACTTTGAGAGAATGTTAAACCATTAATAGTTAAACTATTTGCTGTAATTTCTACCTGAGATTGATCTATAGATGCAATAGTCTTATTAGAGTATTGTACTTGATATCTTTCTTGGTCAAATGCGACAAAACTGCAGTCATCAATACCTACTGATGAAATAGGAACTACAAGAACACCATTACCATCTGTAGATTCTCCAGTTACTTGCTCAGAGAAGTATATTTCAGATCCAGTAAAGTCTAGATCAGAGATATTCTTCTTAGGTAAAGGTAAGAATAGTCCACTCTTAGGTTGAATACCTAAATCTTGAACACCGATTTTAATTGGACCTTCAAAAGTTGATCCTGGAAGACCACCATCATATAAGTTAGTTACATTAGCATCTGCAACAACGGTCATAGAACCGCCATCATTAGCAACTACTGATACAATATTTTGTCTTACTACACTAGAACCTTGTAATTGATATCTAATAACATCATAAGGTTTAAACCTTTCAAAGGTTCTACCTGGTGCAGTCACTACACCACCAGTGGTAATTCTTACATTATCAGAAGCAGTAAATCCAAAAGGAATCTTATCATTTAACTTTTTGTCAGCAGTAAACGAATTACCAGATTGTGCAAAACTGGTAACATCATTCATACTATAAGTTTGTACCCTTTCAATAGTTCTGGATACATTCTGTTTTCTACCATTAACTATAATTTGCTCACCTGGTTGGAATACTCCAGAAGTCTGTGTTACTGTAATACTACTAGAACCAGTACCTACAGCATATGCTGTTGCACCAGTTTGATCTCCTTTAAGATATGCTGATACATTAACTTCATTAGCAGTTACATTATCATTTAAATGTAATATTGTATATGTCTGGACATCAAATAAATGAAGGTCAAACTCAGTAGATGCATTTTTATAACTATCATCAACTAAACCAAAATTATATACCTTCGCTTCACCAATTTTTGTTGTGGCAGAAGATGAAGTCTTTGCGTTTAAATCAATAGTATTTCTAAATGTAGTAATACCAGCAACATTATTAACTCTGACAAAATTCCCCATTCTAAAGGAGAATGCTTCTCTAACAAATTCTTCAGGAGTTGTTCTTGGTTTTAATACATCAATAGTTTGTCCTAATGTACTCCACTCATAACCCTTAACATATGCTTTACCTGGAGAGATCTTTACACATGCAAGATCATCACTTGGTGTACTTCCTTCTTGAGTAGTTTCATTAGCATAATATATGCCGTCATTTCCTCTTCTATCATTAAGACTATTCTTAACATCAATAAAGAATGGGTCTAATGTATAATCACCAGATTCATCATGTGTTCTTTTAGCAATATATTCTCTAATTAAATTATATTGTGTATCTTTATTAGCATGTTTTTCTACTCTACCTGCCCTAATACGCATGACTTCGATGAAGTCAGTATCATTAAAGTCATATAATGACTTTTTAGTTAGAACAAGGTCTATCTTTAATCTATCTGCACCTGGTGCAGCATAATTTGAAAATCCCTTAGCGTTATCGTATAGATCTGGATCATCCTTAGCATTAACTGCCTTTTCTACTACCTGTAAACCAACCCTGAAAAATGGTCCGTTAGAATATTGCTGTAGAATAATTGTCTGCTGATTAACCCTTACAAAAGAACCTCTTACAAAATATACACCAGCAGCGACACTTGCAGCAGATCCAGTGATACAAGAATCTAATGATATTGTAGAAGCAAATGTAGAACCAGTATTTAAAGTTGTATTTCCGTAAGTAACTGGATCTTCTAATAATAACAACTCAGAATCTTGGAAGAATGAGAAATCTCCACTAGGACCGCATTGTTGATATTTTACATATATTGTTGGGACACCTTCATCTGAATCTGACGCTGCAAGATAATTTACTACTCTTGCTGTAATTTGAGATGTTTCACCCTTAATCCTCTTACCTATAAGTTCTTTAATATAAACTTCAACATCAGTTCCTAAATGAGTTGCATCTAACTTTACCGCAAAATATTGTTCATCAAAAGTTACACCACCAGGTACTACTACAGATCCTTCTTTAAATATATGACTACCAAATTGCTCAATCTGATTCTGCATAATAGATTGCAGAGTCGTAAGTTCACGAGCCTGAACAGGGAATCCTGGTTTAAACAGAACTCTATGGTAATTATCGGTTCTGTCAAAGTCGTCGTAATAGGGACTTATATTCAGATTAGTCTGTTGTGGCATTGTTTAGAACTCTAATACGATCTTAATGTCTTCTTTTTGTCTCAAGTTCCTTGTAATAGCAGGTCTATTATCAAGGTAAATAATTTCTCCACTGCGTTTATTTATCTCTTCATTAGCAACTCCATTTGTAAACTGTACACCGAGGTCTACAACTTTACCAGAAGGTGTTGTTGTTGAGATACCACTAAATGTCTGATCCACATTGACACTAAAGGCAGTACTAGTAACTGCGTCAGCAGTTGACTGGAAATTTAGTACGGGTGCTTGACTTGCAACATCTACGCTATCAGTCTGATCAAATGTTGACTGATTCATAACAAGACTCTTATCTTGGAAGTACTTAATTACCTTCGTATCAATATCATACGAGGCAACATACCCTCTTGCAGTACCAACTCCAGAGATATTTTGGGTAATCGCTGTACCGATTCCAAGTACCTGTGAAGTATCTCCCGTAAATTTAAATGCTTTAAGAGAGGAAAATTCTGAAGTTTGTAGGAAATTAGTACCTGCTGCACCAATGGCACTTGGGTTTCTAATTAATCCAACCTGTGCAAATCTAGTATCTGTAGCAAAATCATAAGATGATGCGTCAAATCTAGTATAAATCAGAACCTTATCAGTTCCCAATTCCTTATAAAGATCATATCCATGACCTTTAGATGGTGGAATAATAGGAGTTAACTTAGCAAACTTTGTAGCATTACCATTAATAGAAGAAAGATCAATCCTTCCATAACTGTACCCTTTACCTCCATTAGTTACCTGAGCAGAAATAACCTGTCCATTGGTATTAGTTAGTATCCTAACCTTACCTCCAGACCCATCACCAACAATATCAACTTCAATAGGACTTGATAAGAAACTATATCCCGTCCCCGATTCATCAATAGATACCACTTTTATCTGATTACTATTAGTATCAGAATCACCATTATTCCTTACAACACTAACATCATTATCAGTAGATGTACTCCAATCATTAGGAACAGCAATGTATTCGGTAGAATCGAACTTTACAATATCCGCAGGAGGAACTGTAAAGAGATACTTCCAAAGATAACCATCACCACTAACACCAGCAGCAGATGGTTCCAAATCAGTAAATGTAGGTTCATCCAAAGATGCACTTGCTATGGTAGATACACCAGCAGCACCATTATTAATACAAATATAAACCCTATAATCCCTATTCATCACATAATAGTTGGATGAATAAAGTCTACTAGAGTTAGAAACTAATGATCTATTATCAGAATTATAATCATGACGATACATGTCATAAGATGTACCTTTAGTCCAGGTAATCTTACTTACTAATCGTCTTACATCACCAGGAAAGACCTTTCGACCAAACAGCATCGTGTCATAGACATGATTGTTATATTCGATACTATCAACGGGAGATGGAGGTTGTAGCGTAGTACTATTCCATGTATCCGTTCTTCCAAATCCAGCATAAGTTGGATTTGCCAGTCCTAGGAAAGCATAGTAAGAGTTATCTCCGCTAGTAACATCATCCATGAAGTTATTAGCGTTTATTATCCTAAACTGGTCGGTTATAATTGCTGCCATTGCAATTTCTTAATTAAAGGTCTTACTATTTTGGTATTTATAATGTTTTTCCAAGTGCTCCTGTGTTCCTAAGACCGATGTTGATCCTCTTAGCAACAGGGAACTCATCCAAATCTGGATTATAGTTCCTACCAGTTTGAGCAATTGTAATTGGATATGAGACATCTCTAACTGCTGCACCAAAGCGTCCCCATGTAAATCTTGCAGCAGGGAATGCGGTTGATCCAACACCAACCATTCCCGTAACATCCGTACCAGAGTGGATGTTACATGTTATAACACCTGTTCTAGCACTTCCATCCCACCATAGTGAATGGGCATAGTATATATTATCAACATCAAAGGTTGATATACCAATTGGATCACTATCATGAGAATCAATACTGGTTATAATTCCAGCAGCAGGATTGATACCAGATCCATATAATTTGAATGGATACCCTTCTTTAAACTGCTGAACATATGATGAATTCTCAGAGTTAACTAAAGCATTCATATCTAACTGGAATACAATACCAAGATCAGTTCCTATACCAGCAGATGTTGTAATACCAGTAACAACACCAGCATACCCTTGAACATCTGAATTTAAAGAATCAATATCATTCCAAATTTCCCAGTTAACACCCTTAGTAGCAGTTGTTCCAATACCAACACCGTAAACATAAAGTCCAAAGTCGTCAGTTAGATTGCCATCAAGATCTCTAAATCTTTCAGTATGATCAACAAATAGTTCAGTTGCAGTAGCAGCAACTCCAGAAATAATATTAGCAGTAGGAACAATTTGTGCCTCTAATGTATCTCTCGCTTTAGATACGATACCACCACCAAATACTTTATCCTGTTTCTGCTTATTCCATCTGAATGGTTTATAGTTATCATTATTAACACCAGAACCTTGATAGAATGGAGTTTCTACAACAGATGCACTGGCAATGTTAACAACAATTCTTTCTTCTTGTTGTGCAAAGTTAGAAGCATCAACAGGAACTCTATTTAATTCTAACTCATCACTCTTAAAGAGTTCTAAGTCATCACCTATTTTAATGATCTCATTAACATCATATAGTATACTATCATTACCAACAGTTCCACGATAGAAGAAGATGAATACATCATCCTCTACTGTAGGTGCGGTCTCGAAACTTACAGATGTACCACCACTAAAGTTATAATGTACACCTGGTTCCTGTAGAATACCATTAACGAATATCATCAATACAGGTCCAAGATCGATTTCTCTAGAATCAGGATCGTTATTATCAATCTCAAAACTGATTAACTGATCTTGATAATATAGAGGATATCTTAATCTAGCACCATCTTGATAAGGTTTGATATTATCAATATAATCAATATTACCAAACTGCCATGAGGCAATATCATCATTAAAGATGTTAGTTACTGATACTTCAAATGGTTCAAATAGATCACCAGCATCAGGATCAGTAGATAATCCAACTAGATTAAATCTATCACCTTTCTTAAATCCATAACCAAATTTAGTAAACTTCCAAATATAAACTTCATTTAATTCAAACTCTGGTGATGTAGAATATCCAACAAAGGTTGTAGATAAACCAATAACATCGACTGTAATAGATGCACCTACACCAGTAGTTGAAGTGTTACCGAGTCCTTCTCTATATGCTCCAGTAATTGCTAGGTTGTATCCATTAGGATCAGCAACATCTAATGTAGTAGTATCACTGTATAAAGTACCACCAGCACTTATATCATATATTAAAGTACCACCAGCACCAACGGTTGCTGTTGCATGAGCATCTGTTCCAAAACCATTATAATCATGAATGCATACTTCCAATACTCCAACATTTTGATTATAACCAGAACCAAATGTTAGATCATGCCAAGGAGCAATAGTACCACCAGCAGCATAAGAGTGGTGAATGGTACTTACACCAGCATTCATTCTAAATGTCTTAGCAGAAATAATACCAGTTACATCTAATGTTTGATCATAATCAGGGTAAATGTTAGTTGTTAGACCAACTCTTACTGTACCACCACCTGTATAAGGATGTGTTAGAGTAGATACTCCGATGAATGTAGTAAAGGATGTAGTAGTTCCTACTGATCTTACAGTGTAATAGTAACCTTGAACTCCGCTAGGATATGTCTTAGCACCATACTGACATGTAACACCAATACCTGCTAACTTAAAGTTCTCAGGTTTTACTAATCCATGATTAGGAGCAGTAAACTGTAGAACACCAGTACCAGGATTGTATACTGCATTTGTTGGAGTTAGAGCAGCACCAGACCAAGAATCAATGTATATTGCACTAGAAGCAGCAGATACAAAGGAATGAGCGTAATTACCACCGTACTGAACCGCACCAGTAGTAGCACTAGTAAAGGTATGAGCGTAATTACCACCAGCAGTCACAGCATTAGATGCCTGATGACCGCCCATGATGTCATAACGATGCTCTGATGTATCAGTTGCGATACCAACCTGAAGTGTAATATATCCAGTCTGTTTCTTAATACCACCTGTAGTAGCACTATGGAATGCGTGAGCAAATTGATCGTTAGGACCAGTCTTACCAACATCTACTGCAAATGTATTAACAGTAGTACTTGCTATAGATACCCACTTACCATGAATAGGATCTGATACACGAGGATATGCGTGAGGTTGACGATATGCATCTCTAGAACATTTCAGTGATATTGCTCCAGTATCAAACTTAACCCTATCACTGTTCATGAATCCATGACCAGCAACAGTAACTGTCATAATACCTGCTACAGGATCATATACTGCATTAGTTGCTGTATGAGAGGTAGATCCAACAGAATGAATACCGATTGGTTGATCATATGCCCTATCACGCTTCTGATCCATACTACCAACACCAGCAGCTTGGAAGGTATGTCCATAAACACCACCACCCACAACAGATGCTCTCTTAATAGCACCAGTTACACCAGAAGCAAATATATGATCTGAAGTATCTGGTGACTTCATACTATTAACTCTAAATGTATTAGTCGTTACATTAGATACCTTAATCCACTTACCACTGTAAGGATCTGTCTCTCTAGGATATGCATGAGTTGTACTATACCCATCTTTAGCACATGTAAAGGAGACTGCTCCAGTTTCAAAGAATACATAATCACCATTTTGTAATCCATGACTAGAAGAGGTAACAGTCATGATGCCTACAGCACCATCATACTGCGTACCAGTTTCAGCAGTTAGTCCTTCATGTGGTACATAATGATGAGTAGAAATATTTGTGGAAGGTGTTGACGCTAAAACTTGGAACGAAATCGTATTTGCGGTAGTAGAAGCGATAGAAACCGCAGTTGAGAATCCAGGATCGCTAGTTCTTGGGTACTTATGGACACTTTGATAAGTGTCTAATCCACATCTAAATGATAGAGATTCTTGGGCAATCCTTATAGATTGACCTGCCATGAATCCATGCTCACCGATAGTAGCTGTTACAATGCCAGCAGTGGGGTCGTAAATCGCCGAGGAGATGCCAAAAGGTGCTGGAAGTGACTTACCTACATTTACAGCAAAAGAGGTGGTTCCTATGCCTGTTATCGGTAACCACTTACCACTGACAGGATCGGATGATCTTGGATAGGTCTTCGTAGAAGTACCGCCATCCATGTCGCACTTGAAGGAAATAGAGTCATTATCGAAGCGTATAAAGTCGCCATCGTGAATAAGTCTACCGCCAGGTACAACTGTA
>Ga0115012_10001246_pt1 | contig 14803 bp, 15 predicted proteins | sample TroAtlMetagenome_FD_88706 | JGI IMG/M metagenome (GOLD analysis project Ga0115012, IMG submission 88706) | Marine eukaryotic phytoplankton communities from Atlantic Ocean - Tropical Atlantic ANT10 Metagenome | ecosystem: Environmental > Aquatic > Marine > Oceanic | place: Tropical Atlantic...
ATCATCGAACAAACGCTGGGTGGCCGCCCGATCGGTGAGGTCCGCTTCTGCGGACCCAACCGCCACAGCATCCGCGCCAAGCAGACGAAGCTTGGCCACCACATGCGAGCCGAGAAACCCTCGACCTCCGGTGACCAATACGCGGGAGCCAGACCACATCGAATCAAACGTTGCCGTACGGGTTTCGAATCTCAAGCAGTTTCAAGCCGTTGATCAGCTCACTCAGCCCGGTTTCAATGTCGATGGACACCTCGAACCCGGCGGCACGAACCCGCGAGTAGTCCACTTCGTAGTCGCGGCGGTCTTCGTCTTTTCCGAACTCCGCGAAGTACACCAAGAAATCGACGCGCTCCTTGATGAGCTTGACGATGTCTTCTTTGGTGAAGTTTAAGGACTGATGGCCCACATTGAACACCGTGTGCTCAAGGTCATCGAAACATTCCATCATGTGGACAATCGCACGAGCAATGTCGACGACGTGGATGAATGTCCGCCGAAAATGCTTCTCGTAGACCACCAAGTACCGTTGATGAATCGCCTGCCAGCAAAAGTCATTGATCATCAAATCCAATCGCGGACGCGGCGACAGGCCGTAGGCTGTGGCAAAACGCAAGGCGATGGAATTGGGGCGGGCCAAGCACATCTCTTCGGCTTGGGTTTTGACGCGACCGTACAAACTCAATGGGTTGAGCGGGGTGTTTTCGGTGCACACACCGGTGACTTCGCCGTAGTTGCTGCCGGTGGAGGCATAAATCAACCGAGCGTCCGACGGCATGGTGTCAATCACATTTTGAGTGCCGTCCACATTGACCTGAACGGCGCGCTGGGGAAGTTTCTTGCACAAGGGGTAGCCCACCAAGGCGGCCAGGTGAACCACGGCCTCCATGCCTTCCATTTCCACCGCCAACGCTTCCTTGTCGCAAATATCAACGTTCGCGAAACTGAAGTTGGGGTTGATGAACAGCGGGAGCAACGTCTGCCCGCCAAACATCAGATTATCGACCACATGCACGCGGTGACCGTTGTCGAGCAACTGACGCACCAGCACGCTTCCCACGTACCCTGCGCCTCCTGTGACCAATACCTTCATGCGGCGGATCATAGCTGCGATTGCGCCGACGGTACAGCGACTATGCGAAGGCCGCCTTCAGACCTTCCACCAGTCGATTCAAGTGATCGCCGGTGAACGCGTGAGACTGACCCACAAAGAACCCCCGCTCATGGACGGCGTCGGCCACGGGCGTGGGGCCTTCAATCCGCGCTCCGGGCACGTGCTCAAACGCGGGTTGGCGCGCAAGATTCGATCCCGAAATGGGCCGTGTCGCAATTCCCCGCTCCTCCAAAAAGGCGCACAAGCGGGATCGACTCAAAGGCGACTGCGCATCGATCAGCAACGGAAATGCAAACGCCGCATGCTCGGTTCCAGGCAGTTCCGGGAAGACCCGAAGGGGCAAACCCAAGTCGTCGATCGCCCGGCACCAAGATGCATGATTTGCTCTTCGACGAGCGACAAAGTCGGGCAACCGTGGAACCTGGCAAACCCCCATCGCTCCGGTGATCTCTGTGGGCCGCAAATTGTAGCCGGCACTGACAAAGAGAAACCGCGGATCAATTTCCGCGTGCGCCGCATTCAAACGATCCCGATCGGTGCGTTCTCGGGTCCACCCGTGCGCGCGCACGCTGCGCGCCGCATTGGCAATGACCTCTGAGTCGGTGTTGACCATTCCGCCTTCAATCGTGCTCAGGTGGTGCGAAAAGAAGAAACTGAAGGCACTGGCGGCCCCGATGGAGCCCACGGTCCGATCACCGATCTTTGCCCCGTGAGCGCCGCAAGCGTCTTCCACAATGACCGGACCTGTGGCCCGACTGGGGCAACCAAGAAGGTGCACAGCCATCACCGGACGGTCCCACTCGCCTTCCAAGCAAAGAGACTCTTCACCCACATCCACCAACACCGGCTTCAGTCCGGCCTGGGCCACTGTGAAGAGCGACGTGGACCAACCGACGGCGGGCACAATCATTTCATCGCCACGAGCCAACACGCCGGTCTCAATCAAGGCCGTCAACATCACAAGCAACGCACTGGAACCGGAGTTCACGCACACCGCATGTTGAGTGCCCACCGATTCGGCCCACGCCCGCTCAAACGCGGTCACGCGAGACCCCATGGTCAACCATCCGCTCAACAGCACTTCGATGGCCGCTTCAATTTCTTCGGCGCCGATCGGGCTCACCGCCAACGGCAATCCCCCTTGTTCCGCATCCATTCGGAAATGCCGCTCAACGAGCGCGCGCACATCGTCAGACCGACTCATTGAAACAGTCGGGATCCGGGGAGCTCTGTCAGCAACACTTTGAGGTGATCTTTGCCGACCGGCCACGAGATGGCTTTGGATTCTCCGCCCGCACGCTGGCCTTCGACCGTGGCCAACTCTGCAATCTTCCAACTCCGCCGCATGGCGCGAATCGAAATCTGATACTCGATGGGGAACCGTTTGACCGACGTGTCCATGTCCAAAAAGGCGCGCCGGTGCATGGCGCGAAACCCGTTGATGGTGTCGGTGACAAAAGGCCCTTGGTTGAACAGCTTGTTCGCCATCCAGGTCAACGTCTGGTTGACGCGGGCCCGCGGGCGCATCCAATCGGTTTCTTCGTTGATGGATCCCGACGCAAAGCGACTGGCGATGGCCAGATCGTTGCCGGCGATCAGCAGATCATCCAAGCGTTCGATGTCCAAAGGATCTTCGTTTCCATCGGGGCTGTAGTACACAATCCTGGCGTCTCGGCTGGCTTCCGCCGCTACCCGAAAGGCCACTCCGCGCCCCGGAATGGTCTGATCAAGAATGGGGACGCCTTTGCCGGCCAAAAACTCCCGGGTGCCATCGGTGGAACCGCCGTCAACCGCCAACACCGTGTTGAAGCGATCGATGGGGATTTCATCCCACAGCAAGCGGAGCCCATCAATCTCGTTGAGGGTCAGCAACACCAATGTGCAATCTCGCTTCATCCTTCCACGTCCACAATTCGTTCTTCAACCAAGTATTCGTACACCCAATCCGCAATCTTTGCATTTCCCGCCGCGTTCGCGTGCCCGCGATCATTGGCAAAATACAATTGTGCTTGGCGACTTGCACGTTCCATCCGCGGCTGCAGATCCAAATGGGGAATCTCAAGCTCGGCCGCCGCGGCCTTCAAAATCTTCCGATGGGTTTCAGTGTAGCCACTGCGCTCCAGCGGAAAACCAAACAACACCGGCTTGGCGCCCCCCTCCTCGATGGCGCTCACCAAACTGCGCAGATTGTCCACATAGTCGGCGGGAGGCACTCGATATTCGCCCCCCTTGCCATTTTGAGGACGTTCCTTGGCCTTGACCTGAAAGTCTCCCAACATCGAGCGAAGCGCCAAATACACGCGGCTCTTGTACAGAACATTGTCTTTCAAATACCGGGCATCGCCTTGGAGAACGGCCTGGCTTTTGTCCGAATAGGCGGCTTTTCGGGCGTCTTGAACCACATAGCCAATCAACACCACGTCGGGATCGTAGTGCTGGAGGGATTCCTCCCACAACCAACGCCCTTGAAAGCTGGTGTATCCGGGCTGACCGCCGTTCAAGACCTCCACATTTTCCGCACCGGCAGCGGCAAACCGCTCAGCGAGTTGTGCGGGGTAGGTCTCCGCGTCGGCGACCCCCCACCCGAAGGTCGTGGAACAGCCCAATGTCATCACCCGCAGCGAACCTGCAGGCTTGTTTCGGGTCTGATCCGCTGCCCGCAGCCCGTCGGCATTGCTGCTGACTTTGAACAATCGGTTCTCTTCTTTGTGGGGGAATCCTTTGGCAGAAAGATCCGGATCGGTCACCCAAAATGGCGAGTTGTGCTCGAAAGCTTCGGTCACCCGAGGCCACCCCACCGAACGCAAACCCAGCTCCGCCGCAGAACCAATCACCGCGACCGGTACCGCAGAAAAAGCGATCTTTCGAAGCAGTCCGCTCATTGTGCGGGGCTCACCTCAATGGCGGTGTGATCAATGACCGAACCCGATTTGTGCCAGGTGTTGTCGTAAAAGCTGGTGTCGTTGATTCGGTACGAAACTTCGCCATCTTCGGGCGCGGTGAACACCGCTTTGGTGCCCACTGGGACGATGCTTTCAATGCCCGAGCCTTTGCCAACGAATCGCATCACCAACATGCCGGCGAAACAACCTTCCAAGTTGCAGGGCCATTCGGCGCCGGTGGTGGGTTGCGCAGGGTCGCCCTCAACGGTGATCCATGGCGACTCATCCGACAAACGGTATTGGTCGTTCAGGGTGCCCGTGATGCGAATGCGGTCGCCTTTGCAAATGCGAAGCGGGCGCTGCCAACCGGTTCCAATGTCGAGGTAGTCGAACATCGTGTAGTCCAAGGGGTGGTTGCACTCACCCACAGTGAGCGCCGCTTTTTGGCCCTTGCCCCACGCCTTCCAAGCACCCATGTCGTTCGCCAGGCATTGCTGTGTGTTGGCCGCCACGAACGCTTCGATCTTCTCGGGCCGACCGAGCAATGTGGTTTCAATTTCGTCGATGAGGTCTTCGTCGAACGAAACCCCATCGTTGCGTTGGCCTCGCCATTGGTTGAGCACTTCATCCATGGCTTCCGACCGCTTCATCCGGCGGTCGATTTCGTTCAAACTGTCCCATTTGGGCTGGTAATAGCAGGCGGGCTGGCCCTCGTCCGAGTCCACCCAACCCACGGGAGTTTCGCCTTTGCGCTTCTTCTTCTTTTTCCGTTTGGCGTCCGCATCGGTGGACCAAGCGGCCATCATCAACAGGGCCATCAGAGTTGCAAATCGTGCCATCGTATCCTCCAAGGTGGCCAACGTACCCGTGTGGGCACGAACCCGCACACACAAACACCGGCCTCACCCTTGGTGTTCCAAGGGTGGGCCGGCGTTGGCCTGATGCGCCCAAAGGGCGCGGTCGACTAAATGGTGCCGATGATCAGGAAAGCAATCGCGAAGCAGAAGAGCACGAGGGACTCTGGGAACGCGAGGGCGATCATCATCGAGGTCCGGATGTCACCGGAAGCCTGTGGGTTGCGAGCCATGCCGGAAAGGGCAGAGTCGGCCAAACGGCCTTGACCCATGCCGCAACCGAAGGCTGCAATGCCGACCGCAAGGCCAGCAGCGAGGGCGCCAAGACCACCGGAACCGACTGCAGCTGCAGCTTCGTCGGCAGCGAAGGCCACGCTAGGGAGAAGGAACATGGCCACTGCGGCCGCGAAAAGGGAGCTAATCTTCAACATTATTGTCTCCAGATGGTGCTTAGTGGTCGTCGTGGTGTTCGACGGCCAGGGCGATGTAAATCGTAGAAAGAAGGGTGAACACGAAGGCTTGGATGAACGAAACGAACATTCCCAAGCCGAGGAAAATCACTGGGTACACGACCGGAACCAGTCCTGACATGATCGACAGAACTTGGTGGTCACCAAACATGTTTCCAGTGAGACGAAGGCTGAGGCCGTATGGCCGCACAACAACGAAACTGAGCAACTCAATCAAAAACAGCAGAACGCCCAACCACCAAACCGGTCCCCACATGTGCTTGAGGTACCCGCCGATGCCTTGGACTTTGATCCCGGCGCCGTTGAAGAGAATCAACACAACCAACGCCATCGCGAAGTTGTGGTGCATCGAACCCGAAGGCGGCAGCATTCCTGGAATGATGCCGAGCAGGTTGGACGTCAAAATGTAGATGAACAGCCCGGCGCTGAGCCAGAAGAACTTCCGGGCGTTGGCGCTGCCCAAAAGATCGGCGCAGAGTCCGTACAGGGCGCCGGTGAGCAACTCGAACAGGTTCCGGGAAGTGAGCGAGCCGTCGGGGACGAACTGAAGCGTCCCGCCTTGGCCGATCGCCTTGTTCAAGCCCAAGCGGGCAAACATGGCGCCAATCAACAGAAATCCACACACCAACCAGCTCAACATCCATGTCTGCGCATCATCTGAATTCGCAAACAGGTTTCCGGACTTGTATTGGTCACCGAAAATGCTCGTGAATCCTTCAAGGCCCGGGATTCCATGTTGCATCCAATCAATCAACGACTCGCCGCCCACATTGATCTTTTTCAACCAAGTGAAGTGTGCGTCGCAGTTGCCACTGGTTTCCACCATGTTGATGGGGCTCTGCATGCAGGGAGTGCCAGACGCCATTTACGCCTCCTTGCGGGCCCGTACGGGCTCCAAAAAAGTGGCCAGCACGATGCTGACAATGACAATGCTGCCGCCGGCAACCACCGCCAAAGGTTCAAAATTCTTAAACAAGGTCCACAGGATCAGTCCGAGCACCGGCAGTTTCATCACCACCAGCACCGAGGCCTTGGAGTTCAGCCCCGCGTCGGCCATCTGACCCAAACGGTTGGCGGCCACGCCACCAAACCAAAAACTGGCCATCATCGCCAATCCGCCGCCCACAAAGCCCGCGGCGACCGATGGGCCAGCAAACGCTGCAGCCACGGCCGATCCCACGATCAACAGTCCGACGGCGAGTCGGCTGATGCTACGGATCATCGGGTCGTTCTTCATTTCCGAGTGTCCGGTGGATGCGGTAAATGCCCCCGACCATCATGGCCGTAGAGAGGCAGAGCAAAAACAGAGGGGAAGTTCCAAGGCGACCATCCAGCCAGTGGCCCGATGCTGCGCCTCCCACAACCAAAAATCCCATTTCCAGAACCATGGCTGAGGCCCGGGCCATTGCTTTGAGTGATTTGGGATTGAGCATCCTGAATCCTCTCGACATGCCCCGAAGGACGGCCCGAGTATCACCCCACTCAGCCTCCGTCAAAGCCTGCGGTTTGCGCTCCGAAAAACGCCTCAGGCCTCGGCCAAAGCTGCCGTGATTCCCGCCACGATGTGATCGACTTCTTCCGGGGTGAGTCCAGACGGCAAAAATGCAGCTTCATACTGGCTTGGCGGCAAATAAACACCCTGGCTCAAAGCCGCTCTGTGAAACCTTCCAAAGGCCGCCATGTCGCATTGCGACACCTGCGTGAAATTCGTGGGCGGATCTTCGCGAAAGAAAATGGTGAGCATCGAACCCACCCGTGTCATCGAACATCCTCGCGCATCGACCGCATCGGCCAGGCGCCGCTCAATCTCGGCTCCAACCGCTTCCAGACCGTCGTACACGCCTTGGTCAAGCAAGGCCAAGGTGGCGCGCCCGGCCGCCACAGCCACTGGGTTTCCGGACAAGGTGCCCGCTTGGTACACCGGACCGGACGGGCTCAGCTTGTCCATGATTTCCGCCCGGCCGCCAAACGCCGCCAAGGGAAATCCACCGCCAACGATCTTGCCCAACGCCACCAAGTCCGCGTCGATTCCAAACCGTTCGCAAGCGCCACCGAGCGCCAGCCTGAATCCGGTCATGACCTCGTCTACGACCAGAAGGGCCCCGTATTCTCGGGTCAGGGCGCGCAGCCCTTCCAAATAGCCTTCGCGCGGGGGTATGCAGCCCATGTTTCCTGGCACAGCTTCCAAAATTACAGCGGCGATGTCACCGCTTTTCAGGTGAGCCTCGACCGCGTCAAGCTCGTTGAACGGAGCCGTTCTCGTCAGGGCAGCCACCGCGTCGGGGATCCCCGGAGAACCCGGTTGCGCAAAGGTGGCCACGCCGGAACCGGCCTTCACCAGCACCGCGTCGTGGGCGCCGTGGTAACAACCGTCAATCTTGATGACCGTGTCGCGCCCCGTGGCTCCGCGGGCCAGGCGAATGGCGTGCATCGTGGCTTCGGTTCCGGATGAACAAAGTCGCACTTGGTCCAACACCGGGTGCGCTGCACACAACTCTTCGGCAAACCGCACTTCCCCTTCGGTCGGGGCACCAAAACTCGAGCCTTTCTGCAATGCCTCCATGGCCGCTTGGAGCACGACTGGATGGGCGTGGCCCAAAATCAGCGGCCCCCAAGAACCCACCAAATCCAACAAGCGGTTTCCGTCTTCATCGGTCATCCACCGCCCTTCGCCTTTCGCGATGAACAAAGGATCTCCGTCAACGGCCGCAAACGCGCGGACGGGAGAGTTGACCCCGCCGGGAATTCTTCGGCTGGCTTCAACAAGCAGGGCGGACGAGCGAGAAGTATCGATGGGTTTCATGGGACGCGGGCTAACGCATCACCTGCAAGCGCCCCACATGCCGGCCGACGATGCCATGGCTCCAGACTGATCCGACTCAAACATGCTCCGAAAGCTCACATTGGGTTCAACCGCGTACGCACTGGCCCAACCACCCTGCAACAGCATGCGCTGCACAAACGGGTGTTCATCAGTGCCGCGATGAACGTACGCCAGCGTCCGACCAAAATGATCTTCGCATTCCGCATCGAAGGTCAACCACACGCGATCGCCGTTCACCATGGCGGTCAAATACGCCTTCGCTTCTTCACCAAAACAATCATCATCGGGCCCCGAATGGTCCACTTCAGGGGTGTCGACTCCAATCAGGCGAACGCTTTCACGACCGCGCCCGGTTTCGACTTTTATGGTGTCGCCATCGGTGACCGAAACCACCGTGCCCAGGACCGGATTTCGGCACGGCTCCGCGCCCTGCGGAAGGCTCGTTTCGTCGATCCCTTCAATGGGGTCGGGAACCTCTACTTCCTCGGATCCGGAATCTTCAACCGCCGTGTCGGCAGGCTTTGGTTCGTCTTCGGTGGCGGTGCACGCCCACAGCAAAAGCGGAAATAAAACCCGAATCACTGGGTGCGACGCGCTCGAAGTCGATTGCGACGCCGCTGAAGAGCCGCGTCCATTTCGCCTTCTTCCACCGCTTCATCCAACTCAGCCAATGCGGCCTCTCGTCGGTCCAAGTACTCCAGGGCTGTCGCCATGCCCAAGTGCGCCAAGCGACGGGCTTCGCCGGCAGCGCCCGCTCGAAATGCAGCATCGTAATCGGAGTACGCTTGGGCGGGGTCCTTCTGCAAATGCAGTCGACCCATTGCCAAATTCGCAGCCACGGCTTGTTCGGAACGGCCTTGAGCCACCCTGAGGGCCCTTAAAGCGTTGTCCACGTCTCCGGCATCGGCCAAAGCGATTCCAGCGTTCAACATCCACCGACCCGCATCGGGGTGAGTGGGGTCAATCGATGCTGCGGCCACCCAACGAACACCCGCTCGAACCGGGTCGCCGTTGTGGTGACGATGAATCAGTGCAATCCGTGCATGAGCATCCACAACGCGCGGGTGATCCCCAAAATCTTCGATCAGACGTTCCAGGTGATCGACGGCTTGTTCGGGGTTGGAAAGCGACACATGCGTGAGCACCGCGGCGCGCCACAATGCTTCTCCACGCGAGGCTTGGCTTGCCCATGAATCCGCTTGAGCCAAGTACGAAGTCACCGCACCGTGGGCGTCGCCTCGAGCGGCTTGCGCAGCCGTTCTATCCACCGCCGCTGGGGACATTGGGGACATCCAGTAGCCCATCCAGGCCACGACGATCATCGCAGCCGCGACCACGCCTTTCAGCAGGTATACGCGCTCGGATTCTGGGAATTCTTTCCACATCTGGCTCGCCGATATCCGCATTCTGACCTCGAGGGCAAATTCCGCCCCCGAATTGTCACCCAATGATGGCCGACTCTTTTTCCCCTGCCAGCAGCTCTTCCATCAAGCGTTCTATGCCGTATTCGGGCACCCAGTCGGGGTGGGCTGCGCGAAATTTCCGGGTGTCGGAGATCCACCAAACATGATCGCCCTTTCTTTCCGCCCCTCCAAATTGGGCATCAAACGGGAGTCCAGTGAGGCGTTCGCACATTTCCATCGCTTCGATGATCGAGCAATTCGCATCCCGACCCCCGCCCATGTTGTAGACCTCGCCGGAACCCGGTGATCGGTAAAACGACCAGAAGGCCCTCACCAAATCCAAACTATGGATGTTGTCGCGGACCTGTTTTCCGTCGTGGCCAAACACCGTGTAGGGCGTCCGGTTGACCGCACAGCGAGCCATGTACGACAAAAACCCGTGCAACTGCGCTCCGGCATGCCCCGGTCCGGTGATGCAGCCGCAACGAAAACAAGCGGTCTTCATTCCAAAATAGCGCCCGTACTCTTGAACCATCAGGTCCGCCGCCGTCTTCGACACCCCAAACAACGAGTGCGTGCTTCCATCAATGGACATGCCTTCATCGATTCCATGCGCAGCATACCCATGCGATGGATCCACTTCCCATCGGGAGTTTTGTTCGACAAAAGGCAGACCATTCGGCCGGTCCCCATAAACCTTGTTGGTGCTCACAAACACAAACACCGCCTCAGGGCAGTGCTGTCGGGCAAGTTCCAGCAGGTTCATGGTGCCCACAGCATTGACCGAAAAATCGGTTTCCGGATGGCGGCCCGCCCAGTCGTGCGACGGCTGAGCCGCAGCATGAAGGATCAACGATATGGAGGAGCCGTGATCCTTGAAAATGGCTTCAAGTTCATCCCGAGACCGTACATCTGTGTTGTGATGACTGTAGTTTGGAATGCTGGACTGCATTCGCTTTAAATTATTAATATTGCTGGACAAAGGGCCGAAATAATCCGCCCTCATGTCGTTGTCTATGCCCACAACATCCATGCCTTGCTGAGCAAAAAAGCCGACAGCTTCCGCACCCACCAAACCCATCGAACCTGTGACCAACGCTGCGCTCATAGGCGCACACTATACCGCACAGTCCGTTCCATCAGTACAGGCCGCCCTTTGGAGCGTTGGAAAACAACTCTTCCGCGGTCAACCGCATCAAAATTCGTCGGATATCGAGCTCACGTTCGCAAAAATCCATTGACGCTCGATGCCGTTCTTCCCAGCGTTCGCCGTCCCCAATGGTGCGCTCCAGAAGGGTTCCGAAATTCTCGGCTGTGAAGAGAACAAACGGAGCGCCCCTGTCCTTCAATCTCTGGATGCCCTCGTGCTCCGAAACCAACAAAGGAATCCCCATGGCGAGCGCATCCAACACGGAAAGGAAACAATTTTTGCGCCAGTCTTGGTAGGGCAACACGATGCACCGGCAGGTCGATAAAAGCCGGAAGTAGGTGTCTTCCTCGACTTTTTCCAAATACGTGATGTCGAGGTCTGCGAACGATTCCCGAAGAGTCTCGGTGTATTGGGAAGCCCCAATGAACAGAATTTTTTTGCCCCGAAGCGATTCTTTGTCCAGCGCCTCGTAATCACGGTTGTTGGCCCCCAAAAAGGCCACATCAAACAACCTTCTGTTGGCTCGGTAGTATTTCCGGTACCGGTAGCCAATGGGGATGTAAGAAAACCAGCGCCACGACCAGCGATCTTCGGACGTATCGATCCCGGCATTCCGCAAGTCTTTGAGGACCTTTGCGTACGGCTGACAGGAGTAGCAGATCACCGAATTTTCGGACGCAGCATCGGAGTCAAATTGGACCGTGGTGAGCTGTTGGCCAGGCTTTATTTGTTCAAGTTGATGGTAAAAAGCCAAATCCATCAAAATCAATTTCGCGGTCAAGCCCTTCTTCGCCCTCAGTTCCACGAATGCGGAACTGGGACCAACGGCCACAATGAAATCCAGCAGGTTGAGTTGCCGCACGCTGCAGGCCGACAGCGACTCGATGCTCAGGGTTTTCAGTCCCTTTTCACGGACCCCACGGCCGTACTCATAGGTCTCTTCAAAATAGCTGCTGCTCGTGACCTGAACCGAAGGCACTGCTTTGGATAACGCGACGAAGTAATCCACAATCGACGGAAAATATTGAACGCCTTTTGTGGCATTCAGCAACAGTATTTTTACCGGTGAATCGGCTCGAAGCCCGGCAAAAAACTCATCCAACTTCGCCCGACCGCTCTCCTCTGCAGAAGAACGGATGGGCGAGCATTCAATCGATTCCAGCAGAGAGTGCACAGGCCGCTCCCTACTCTTCAGAACCTTCTTCTTCGGAAATCGCCGCCGCTTCTTCCAACAGCAACTCGTCTTCCTCTTCGGGCTCAACCACACGCGTGACCGAGACGATTCGCTCATCCTTTTCGATCCGCATCAAGCGCACGCCTTTCGCCGCGCGACTTTGGGTTTCGCGGATGTTCAACACGGGGATCTTGATGACCCGACCGGTGTTGGTCATCATCATGATCAAGTCGGTATCGTGAACCTGCACAGAGCCGACAACCGAACCGTTCCGATCGTCAACAACCATGTTGATGACCCCTTGACCTCCGCGTCCCTGGACCCGGTATTTGTCGATGGCGGTGCGCTTGCCGTAGCCGTTTTCGGTCACGGTCAACAGCAACATGCTCTCGTCGGACTCCAACATTTCAAGGCCGGCGATTTCATCGGTGGTCTTGAGCTTGATGCCGCGAACACCGCGGGCAACCCGGCCCATGTGTCGAACTTCGAGTTCACCGTTTTCATTGACGCCTTGGAATCGGATGCACTTTCCGGCCCGTGTGGTGATCAACACGTGCTGTTCGGTGCGGGTCTTGCGAACCGTGAGCAACTCGTCGCCATCAGCGCAGTCGTACGCTCGCAGACCGGAAGCCCGAATGTTGCGGTAATCGCCCAAACGAGTCCGCTTGACCAAGCCTTTCTTGGAACAGAAGAACAGATCGACTTCTTCGTCGAAATCGCGCACCGAAATGACGTTCGCGATTTCATCGTCTCCGTCCAAGTTCACCAAGTTGACGATCGGGGTACCGCGAGCGGTTCGAGACGTCTTGGGAATGGTGTACACGGGGACTTTAAAGACTTGTCCCTTGGTCGTGAAAATCAACAAGTGGGAGTGCGTTGAAGCCGTGAACAACTCACTGACCTGATCTTGTTCGCGGGTCTTCATGCCCTTCTTCCCGAACCCACCGCGACGCTGCATGCTGTATTCAGAGTGCGAGGTCCGTTTGATGTACCCGGTAAGGCTCAAGGTGATGACCTGTTCTTCGTCTGCAATCAAATCGAGGATGGTGAGGTCACCGGTGGCTTCCTCAAACCGTGTCCGCCGATCGTTGGCGTACTTGTCGCGCAGGGCCAGCAACTCTTCGGAAATGACTTCCAACAACCGAGGTTCGGAATCCAAGATGGCCCGGAGATACGCAATGCGTTCCTCGAGTTCCTTGTACTCGGCTTCAATTTTGGCCCGCTCCATTCCGGTGAGCCGTTGCAGCCTCATGTCCAAAATGGCTTGCGCCTGGATTTCGGAGAGGGTGAACTTCTCCATCAATCCGTGACGAGCGATTTCGGGCGTGGCCGATGCTCGAATCAAGGCAATGACCTCATCGAGGTTGTCCAGGGCGATCAAATAGCCTTCAAGAATGTGCTTCCGCTCTTCGGCCTTGCGAAGCTCGTAGCGGCATCGTCGAATGGTGACGTCGCGGCGGTGGGCCAAGTAGTAGGAAAGCATTTCGCGCAGGGTCAGCAACATGGGCTGGCCGTGCACAATCGCCAGCAGGTTCACACCGAAGGTGCTCTGCAGGGCCGTGTGTTTGAACAGGTGGTTCAGCACAATCTCGCGGACAGCATCTCGCTTGAGCTCGATGACAATGCGCATCCCCTGGCGATCGGACTCATCGCGAAGCTCGCGAATGCCATCAATCTTCTTGTTGCGGACCAAGTCGGCAATCTGTTCCACCAAACGGGCTTTGTTCACCTGGTAAGGAAGCTCATCAATGATGATGGCGTTTCCGCCCGTGGCCGTTTCTTCGAAGTCAGCGCGGCCGCGCATGACCACCCGTCCCCGACCGGTGCGGTAAGCCTCAACGACGCCCGAACGGCCGTAAATGGTTCCCGCCGTGGGAAAGTCAGGACCCGGAATGATTTCGAGCAACTCTTCCACGGTAATGTCGGGGTTGTTGATCAACGCAACAACGCCGTTGATGATTTCGCCCAAGTTGTGGGGCGGAATCTTGGTGGCCATTCCCACCGCGATGCCATCGGAGCCGTTCACCAACAGGTTGGGGTAAGCCGCGGGCAGCACTTCGGGCTCTTCATTCGAACCGTCGAAGTTGGGGGCGAAGCGGACCGTGTCCTTGTCGATGTCCGACAACAACTCTTCGGCCACTTTGGTCATCCGGCACTCGGTGTACCGATAGGCCGCTGCAGGGTCTCCATCGACCGAACCAAAGTTTCCTTGACCGTCCACGAGTGGATGACGCATGTTCCACGGTTGAGCCATCCGAACCAACGCGTCGTACACCGCTGAATCGCCATGAGGGTGGTACTTCTTGAGCACTTCACCAACCACACCGGCGCACTTGCTGTAGCGGCGCGTGGACAAGTTGCCTTCGCGGAACATGGCGTACAAGATCCGGCGGTGAACCGGCTTGAGCCCATCTCGGACGTCTGGAAGGGCCCGTCCAATGATGACCGACATCGAATAATCGAGGTACGAAGTCTCCATCTCTTTGACGATGTCGATGGGAATCAGCGCGTTCGCGATGGTGTCCACAAAATTCTCCGGATTCAGGGGGCCCTTCGATGACCAATGGAATCAAAGGGCGTCAAAACTAAGACCCCGATTCGTAACGGGTTCATCTCTCACGCGCACGCGCACGCACGCGCGAGGGGAGCGTTTTTTTTGGGCCCGGAAAAAACGCTAAAATTCGTACTGAATCGCCCCGCCAATTTGCAGCCGCGTCGTGGCGATTTCGACCTTTTCAAATTTGGAAAATGGCTTCATGTACCACAAGCGATTTTCCATCCGTACGCCCAGATTTCCTAACCTCAACATCAAATCCGCTCCGGTGACGAGGGCGGGGTTGATCTGCATCTCAAACCGACTTTTTGCATCGGCCACCCACACCGGGCCAAATCCCCCCTTGATGACAATGTCCCATTTGAGGTCGGACTTGTTTCG
>Ga0115012_10001248_pt1 | contig 14795 bp, 4 predicted proteins | sample TroAtlMetagenome_FD_88706 | JGI IMG/M metagenome (GOLD analysis project Ga0115012, IMG submission 88706) | Marine eukaryotic phytoplankton communities from Atlantic Ocean - Tropical Atlantic ANT10 Metagenome | ecosystem: Environmental > Aquatic > Marine > Oceanic | place: Tropical Atlantic Ocean...
CAGATGATAGTTTAACGTAATCTAATTTCGTATTTAATCCTACTTCACCAGGTATGACAAGTTCACCTTGTTTAAAGGCATACTTACCAAAACTTTCTACTTGGTTCTGTAGAATAGATTGTATCTGTGTTAATTCTCTTCCTTGTATAGAGTATCCAGGACGGAACAGAATCTTATAAAAATTCTTTGTTGCGTCAAAATCCTCATAATAAGGAGATATATTTAAATTGGTCTTCTGTGGCATGGTAATATCGCCAGTACTACATTCTTATCAGTAGTATTTAGACGACTTTACCAAGATCAGAACTCAATTACTAGTTTAATGTCTTCGATTTGGTCAGGAGCACGAGTAATTAGTCTTCTATTCTCGATATAGATTACATCACCTGAATCGTTCTCAATCTCAGGATTAGCAAGACCACTGGAGAATGTAGAACCTAATAGAGAGTTACTATAACCAGTATCAACGTTACCAGAAGAAGCAGATGCAGCACCGCTAACAGCATTAGCACCACTACTCTCAAATGCTCTTACAACACCACCATCTGTATGTGCGTCATTAGTTTGAATGTACTTAAGAACACCAGCAGTTGTTGAACCACTATCAAGTGTCCAAGAAACACATGTTCCTTTTGCAGTACCACCTGTTACAGTCTGACTGATTTGTTCATCAGGAATAAAGTCAGCAGATGCACCAGTAACTTTAACTGCTTTCAATCCACTAAGAGTATCATTTGTTGCAAATGTTGTTGTTCCATAATCGAATGGATCTTTGATGATACCAATACGACGGAAATCGTTGTCTACAGGGAAGTCTCCAGAACCTTCAGCATAAGTTAGACGAATATTCGTCATAACACGCTTACCATTCAATTCTTCCTCATGATACTTACCATGACCTCCTTTTGGAGATATGACAACTTCGATTGCACCAGTTGCAGTTGCACCTGTTGCTACAGCAGATGAAAGTCCAGCATCACTGAATAGATTACCGTTACCTAGTAAAACATTACCGTAACTATATCCTGTTCCAGCAACCTGAATCTCAGCAGATGTGATAGTTCCAGAACCGTCTGTTGCGAACTTAACGACTCCACTTGCACCATCACCTTTGATAGCAGTATAAAGTGTTTGAGAAGCAGGGAGGTTTGCTCCACCATTCTCAATTAAAGCTACATGTACAGCACCGTTAACAGCAGCACCAGTTACAGCAGTACGTGATGCATCGGCAGGAAGTACGATAGGCATGAAGTCAGAAGATAAGAACTTCAGAACATCATCCGTTGGAATCGTGTACATATACTTCCAAATGTATCCAGCACCAGTACTTTCTGTATAAAGACCTGAACCAGATGCATAGTTACCACCAGTTGTAGAAGGCTCTTCAGTAGCATTCTGTCCAGTAGCATTTGAAGGATTCTCTCCATTATAGAGACACTTGAATACTTCGTATGAAGAGTTCATTACATAGAACTTGGCATCAGCAATAGATGTTGCACCTGTTGCAGTTGCTTTACCAATCTGACCACCACTACCAGGAGTAGCAGAATAGTCAGGTTTCCACATATCAAACTTAGGGTTGGCAACCAAATCCCAATTGTAACGACGGATTACTGTACGAGCATACGAATCAGTAACACGCTTTGCTGCTATAATCTCATCATAGAGATTAACTTTCTCAGTTTGGTTGTCAAGTGGTAGAGGTGGCACATCCTCTGTTGCATAACGATAAATGCCTGAAACTGCTGTAGCACCTGTGTCAGATCCACCTGATCCACCAGTTCTACCTTTAAGAGTAGATCCTAGAGTAGGAGCAGAGTTAACACCAGATGCACCAAAGATGTCGGTAAGAAGAAGTGCATTGTCATATACTACGCTGATCGTCCCACGGAATGCGGTTGATCCATAAGTACCGACGTATACTTCGTCTCCTACATTGAAAGCAGTAGAGTTTGCTGAGTGTATCTCAACATATGCTTTCCATGCTTGTGGTCTTCCCACAAAGAAATACATTCTTGTTCGTTCCGCAGAAGTATCGTTGGGTCCCTCACTCAGAGACTCAAGGAATTGCTTCGCATTAAAGATACGAAATTTATCAGATATAATAGCAGCCATTTAATTTACCGACGTTTTGTGCCAAAGTTATTTATATTTATACAGTTTATGTGGGTTCAAACGGTATGAGCGTATCCCCCGCACTTATTGCATCAGTTCCAGAGAAGAGAGTGCATCCCAAGAATTCTGTTGCAGATTTACTGGTGTACTGTATAACGGTTCCACCAGATGTAAATATGTAGCCAGCATTAGGCCAATGCGTTGTTGAACCCACTACTATTGGACCACCTATAGTACCAGTAGATTGAGATATTGCAACAGGATTTTGAATAGATCCATTGACGATTCTCCAGTACTGGCCAGCAAGTGTCCATGCGGAATTACCACGCTTATCGAAGTCTTCAATACCCAATGATGGATAGTGAATATCTAATTCCTGTAATGTTGTACCACTACAATTAGTGAATCCAACATCCCATCCAGAGATATCAAAGTGATTCAATGTGTTACCAACATTAGAAACAAGATATGTTCCAACATATCCTTTATATTCATTGAATATCAAGTTAGTAACATCAACTAATCCACCACCTCTCTGTACAACATCATAATCATCTGTGATGTCAACTTCACCAAGGTGTACGGTACTACCAGCAACAAGTCTGATAGGAACTGGATCATTAATGAATGCTTCTTCAACATATTGGTCAATTACTCCACCAGGAGGTGGTGTAATAACAACCTCAGTTTGAGAACCAGTAATTGCTGGATCAAATTTATATGTTATCTCTCTATTGATTTGAGCAACACTAATATTAGTTTCTAGTGTTGTAACTTCAATAGTATCAGAAGTAGTCTCAATCGACATGACTCCAGCAGGAGCGATAGAGATTGGTTCAGGAATCTGACGTAGATAAGTATTAGCAGCCCAGAACTGATCAGTAGTTCCTTCCTGTCCTCTTTCTACCTTATAGAATCTATCAGCAAGTTTACGTGAATAGTAAACTATTTCATCACCGATTAATATGTAACCGTTAGTCTTAAACTTAGTTGTATCTGGAATGAAGATTATACTCTCACCAACACCAGTATCAACGTTAGTGTATGCTGCATTCTCATAGTAATTAATATTATCTAATGAAGTATTATCAATATCAACAGTGAAGGAAGAAGTTATTTGCTTACTTACTGTTTGAATAGAGTTGAGAGATACAATATCTTGAATTGCAACATTAGCAATAGATGCTTGAGCACCAGTACCTGTTGCACCACCAGACTCAATAACTAGAGGATCAGGTTCGATATAAGTAATTGATCCACCATCAGGTTGCTCAGGTCCAGCTGGCATATCAAATCCAGACTGTCCTTCTGCAATATTAGATGTGCCAGTTTGAATCTCTGCTTCAATATCAGGAGTAACTAATTTGGGACTATTAAATGATGTACTTGTGAAAGTATCAATATTCTGAACCTGAGTACCAAGGATAGTAATATGTGCAGATGATGTTGTAGTCTGTGAAACATCTATCTTCTTAACACTAAGTCTTTGACAAATAACAACACCGATATCTCTTTCTGATAAGATGTTATATCTTCTTGCAACTACAATCTGTGGAGCAGCAGTATAACCAGATCCACCATTTACAATATCAACACTTATAACTTGTCCTTTACTGACTAGTACAGTTGCACTAGCACCACCACCTTGTCCATTAGTAGGAATAAAATGTAATACAGGAGGTGTAAAATATTGATATGCAGTTGGTTGAGTTAATGGATCATAACTACGTTGATTCCATGTTAACTTAGTAACTACACCACCTTCAATAGTTGCTACAACACTAAGACCTTCACCTCTTGTAATTCCATTATATCTTTCAACTTCAACTTGACCAAACATTGAGTTGGAGACCATTTCATATGGTCTTTGTTCCTTACTAACAGTTGTTCCTGGAAGTTTCTTAACTGTTCTAAATCCTTCTTCACCTTCTAATCTAATTTTATCTTTATTAGCAAGTCCTGCGAATGGATTTCTATAAGTACCTCCTAAGAATGTACCAGACCAAATTTGATTTAAATCAGATAGAACTGCTCTACCATCAGCATCCTCATTGTATACAACAGTTCCACCACTAATTGTTACTGTAGTGTTTAGATTATATCTACCTTTTACTGCAAATACAACATCTATACTTGGATCAAATACTGCCTTATCACCTTGTATCTCAAATACAACATCATTTCCACTCCTAAAGAAGTTACTTGCTTGACCAAGCATCTTCTTCAATCCACCAATCTCCTGGTACACATGTACTCCTGTACCAATGAAATCTCCCATCCACTGAAACTTGAGAAGATCATCAGCACCAGATGTGGTGTTAAGAGTTGCAACTCCCTTGGCATAATAAGTATCTGGAGCAAAATCATATATGTTAAGAACTTGTCCAAAGTTCCTGCCATAAAGATATCTCATATCAATCTTCATGTTCTTCTTAATAGGAACATTAAAGAAGATATTTGGACCAGCAATAGTATAACTAAATCCTTCTCTTTGTAACACTCCATCTAAGAAGACATATAAGAAGTCTTTCTGTTCAATAGTCTGTACTGTTAGATCTTCTACATCCAATACTAAGAAAGGACCAGATTTAACACCATCTACTAAATCATAATCAATAGTTAAACGCTTATAGTTACCAATACCAACTCCACTAACTTTCTCAACAGCAGTTGGTTCACCAATATTCTTTGCACCAAGATCTTGATCCCAAATTGGAGCAACATCAAATAATATTTTATTAGGAATAACAGTTCTATCAATCCAATAAGAATCAGCACCAGGATAAGTCTCACTATACTTAGGTCTCTGTAATACAGCATTAATAGTAAGGAATAGATCTTCATCTACTTCAGTATCTACTGCTGTACTATCATCCCAATACAATTCAAATACCTTATTCTCTCCATCAATAAAGTCTGGAAGTGATCTAGTTACTGAAACTTCATTAATAATGTTTTGAAGATTACTATAAAGAGAATCCATAGCAGATACTACATTATCACATTCCTGTGCAACTAATTGAGAATCTGCAATAATATTGTAATTGGAATATGTAAATTCATTTGCCCAATTACCAGGTTTATTTGTATTGCTACTTGTAACTTCAACAGAACCAGTACCATTAACAATGATTTCTTTAAATGATCCAATCATTGTATCAATAGCAGATACTACTTCAGCACAAGCAGGAGAAGTAGTATCTATAGCAATAGTATTATCAGTAACAGGTGCAATAGCAGTATAAGTTCCTGCACCCAAAGAATTCCTTACAGTAATACCTAATTTTGTATTTAAAGTATCCCATGCTTCAATTGCTGCTAGTCTCTCATCAGGAGTCCTATTGAGACTCGTGAGACTCTCACCACTAGGATATTCTTTAACTGTCCAATAACGTCTTGCATAATCAACAATTTTAGCATTACCACCAAATTTTAAATGGTATATAATAGCATCAATTAAGAGACCAATATCTCTTGAACATTTTGCTTTATCACTAGTCTGAAGAGTACTATATGTTGCATAAACATACTCACTAATTTCCTCTTGTAAGTATGCTTTATTAGAAGTAATTAGATTTGCTGCATCTACAAATTGACCATTATTAATAGCACTAAGTGTAAACGTAGCAACTTCAGATCCAACTGTTGCTTGTGATACAGTAAAGGTTTGACCTTGAGGAACTGATAATGTTTGACCTTGAGGAACCTGTACTGTATTAGTACCAGAAGCACCTGACTGACTACCAGATAACTGTGTAGTACCAACTGCTACTCCAGAACCAGAAGATAACAATGCATTGTTAGATAATGTTATCTTAGTTGATGTATCAATTGATACAATCTTAGTATTTGCAGGGAATGCTCTACCAGCAGTAATAAACATTCCAACAGCAAGGTTATTAGTATCCCCAACTGTTACTTCTGCTGATCCTATTGAATAATCTACAGTAGTTTGATAATCCCAATTTCTAACAGAAAGATTTGCTAAATTAGTAGCATATCTAAAAATATCAAGTGATTCTGGTTTCTTAGTTGTAATATATTTGTAATCATCATTTTGATTGAATATAGTTACATAATCATATGTCTTAACATTTCCACCAAATCTTAAGTCGTGTATATAACCATCAAGAATATATCCAATATCTCTTTGATAGTCATCTAACTTCGTACTCCAATCTAAAGATGTATATTTCGACTTACCATATCCAACAGACTCATTAACAATAAATTCTCTATTCCTTTCAATTTGGTTAGCAGCATCTAACCATCTTCCACCTCTAGCAAATATATTTCTAAGTTTCTTAAGATACTTAGTATTGTAATTATTATCATTAAAATAGAATGTCTTACCATAGAAAGTAACACCTTCATAATCATAAGTATCAGTTTGTAGATCTCCAGTAAGTTTAGACCCAGGACCCAATGGCGGTTGAGCAAATGTTATATTATCACCAGAAACTGTATATGCTTTTTCTGGTTCTTGTAATACTCCATCTAATGTAATAATAAGACTCTTTGCATTTACTGGTGTGAAAGCGACTCCATTATTATCTAATAACTGGAATGTAGTTGTACCAACTAACTTACCATCACTATTATATGTACCATCAAATGCACCATTCAATGTGAATGGGAATCCACGAGTTGCTTGGAAATTAAACTCTGAGTTAGAAGCAGATCCAGAACCTCTACGTATTCTCTGGTTCTCTACTTTCTGAATTGTTTGTGTAATTACTCTTTTTGTACTTTCAACTGTTATCTTATTCTTATCAGGATCCCAAAGTTGAATTATACTGAAGTGTGCATCTTTAGGTTGAGATACAGGCATTTCTGCTGCTGCATCAGTCTCAATATCAACCTGACCAAATAGTTTGAAACCAGCAGGATGAGTAGTAGACTTAATTAAATCTCTCCACTCCGTAATTGATGTCTTTGACTTAACAACATAAGAATAATCTTGATAGAAGAAACTATCAGTAAGTTTCTGATTAGAAACTCCCAATCTTCCTCTATCAGATTTAAAGTATCCTAGATTATCATAGAAACTTGTAATATCTTCAGCAAATGAAGTAACAAATACAGCATTAATAGTAGCAGTAGTTTTTGTTGTAACCGCTTCTATTGATGCATTTCTAAAGATACCAGATATATTCTCTATCTTAAGTAAATTAGACCCTTTACGCCACTCAGAAACATTTGCTCTTGCAACTTCATTACCACTAATCTTTTGAACTATTACTTCACCTTTTTTGAAATCTCCAGTAAATCCTTTAAGAGATAGAATACTCTTAGAATTGAAATCTGAAGATACTGTTTTATCTAAATGGAATGCTCCACCATTTTTAATAATAGAAACACTTTGAGGAACACCAATAGTATTACTTTCAGAATATGCTTCCACATCACCTTCAATAATTTCTATCTCAGGAGCAAATGTATATCCCTTACCAGGATTAACAATAGTAATAGAGAATATCTTACCATCTCTAGAAACTATATTAAATTCAACTCCAGAACCATCACTATTAGTAACTACAATTTTTGGATTAATATAGTTAGAACCAATATCATCAATTCTGACACCTGTAATAGTATCAATATTTGTATCAAATAATACAGTTGCTTTTGCTTTAAAATTAGCATTAGGATCACATCCCTGTATAACAGGAACTTTCTTATAATTTAAACCAAGATTAACAACTTTAACACTATCAATTTCACCAATACAAAACTGACCTTTAGTTGTATACTTTATTGTTCCTGAACCGTCCCAAAGAGGATCGCCAACCAAATCATATACAAAGCGATTGCTAGTAACATAATTAACCTTCTTAACACCTTGTAATGGATCTGTTACTATCTTAAAGTACTTACCATCAGAATCCACAATACCTTTCTTATCAAAATAGTAGAAGTTTGTAAAATCTGTTCCTACTTTAGTTTGATAATTATTTGTTTCTAATCTAGATCCAAAACCAAACTTAACATCTGTATAAGAACCTGTACTTCCTGGTAAAACTGTAGAAGCAAACTTCTCTACAGTAACAAGGTTATAATTCTTACTTGGACTAATATCAAAGTAAGTCCCAGTGAGACTGGAATGAGACGTATCAAACTTATACTTATAGAATTCTTGTAAATCTATGTTAGGGTTTGGTACATATGTACTATCATCTTCTGAGAACTCAAACTTATACTCTATTGGATCGAATGCAGCAATACTTACTGCTTTTCTAGGCAAACTAAAATCAAAGAACGAAGTGTTGATGTTTATATCTTTAGCACTCTCTTTCTCTATAGCATAATCAAATATTATAATAGCTTGTTGTGTTGCTGGATCATATGATTGAATATAACCAGTACCAGCACTATTAGTAATTTGGTAGTTAGCAGGGAAGTTGTATTGTGGTTTGTATAATACTACTTCATGACCGTCAAAATGATCTGTATCAATAGTTCCTTCCTGACCTCTATCAACATTCAATGAATCTGTAGTGATAGAAACAACTTTCAATACTTCATTACCAACCTTAACAAGATCATTCTGAGCAAACCCTGTAATATCATCAACAGTTAATTGTGTTGCACCTTTTGCAAATCCAATGTGATCAACATATATTGTTAATCTTGCTGTACTAGTAGATCCTCCAGATCTTACAAGACTTTCATCAGCAACACCAAGGTAATCACCCTGTCTATAACCAGTACCACCATTCTGTATGGTAACATTTGATACAATACCTGCTGCTGAGACAGTAATGCTTGCAGTAGCACCACTACCTGTACCACCAGTTAAAGGAATGTTGGTATATGTATTAGGTGTATAGTCTGCTCCACCATTAAGTATATCATAACGTCCTATACCTGTATCATTAATCGTTGATTTAAATGACCTCGATAAAAATGTAACATTTTGATACAAACGCTTTCTTATATACCAAGTTTTAGTTTTAGCAACATCATTTGGAATAATATCAATTGAAATTTCATCATTAACACCCAATCCATGTTCAGTAGTTGTTTCTACTAATGCAACACTCTGATTAACAATAAATGGTTCTAAGTTATCACTTAAAGAAGTTAAAGTAATAATTCTAGATCCAGAAGTATTAAAGAGATTAGAAGATTGTAAGAAATAAGTATCATCAACAATCCATGTTCCTGTAAGAACTTTAATCTTAACAGTATTTTGATTATTAGTTCCTTCTAATACTTCAGCAGTAGCAATAGGTGCATTAATACCATCAGTAAGACTTAATGTAGCACCTTCTGTATATGAACTATCTTGATCTATCAATAAAGAGAATGTTTTAATATCAGCAGAGAATGTACCTGTAGTATCAAATGTTCCACTAACATTCTTAAGAACTATAACATTATCACTTGCTACTGTACCTACTATTTCACCATAAGCACCAGAAGATGGCTGCCTTAATGTATCATCAGCAAACAAATATGCAGTTTGAATTGTAGTTAGTTTAACAACCTTATCTTCTTTGGTTTGTATGTAAGATACATCCTTTCCTTTAATTGAAGAAACAATTGCTTCTACCTCACCACCTTCAGTTCCTCTATTATCAAAATAAACCTTAGAGTTAATGGAGAAATTCTCAGAAGATCTCTCTACATCAATATTATCTACTGTACCAGATTTTACTTCAGATATCTGAGCAACAACACCTTCTCCATTCCTAGACATACCAACGGTATAGAGTCTCTTAGCATTCTTAGGAACATCATTCTGATTAATATTAGAATTGTAATTACTATCTACTGGTAATGAATAGAAATTCTCTCCAATGAAGTATGGGAACTGTGGATTCTGATTACTATCAATAGTTAAGAAATATGCATATGTTCCTTTTGGAAAATCGGGAGTAACACAGAACCTACCATTATTATCATCTAACAATCCACTCTTATGATTATATGTGTAATCATTAATGAAAGTTCCTAAAGGATATGTTGCTGTAGAAGGACCACCAAGACGACTTCCATTAAGAGAATATCCAGAAGTCATTCTCTTAATAGAGGATGTTGCATCTAGTGGGTCTTCATAACCAAAAGCACCATATATGGGGTTGCCATCATAAGCAAATCCTATGATAGGTGAATGTGTCTTGATTGCTGGTTCAGTACCAGCACCATTTAAGTTATCATTTAATGCAACTCTTAAAGATTTTGGGTTAGCAACATGAGCATATCCATATTGTAAACCGATATTGTAATTTTGGAATAAGTATCCATTCTCAGTATCTAAATTATTTTGATACTTTACATACCTGTTATAATTCCATTCTTTAAGAAGAGGTGTTCCTGTAGCACCTTCTCCTACTGGAATTATATCAACTATAACATCTGCTTGAGTATAGAAGTTTCCTTCTTCTACTTTTTCAAATCCTGAGATCTTACCATCAGTAAGAAGTGTATTAAATTCAGCAAATCTACCTCTACCAGCATTATCTCTGATTCTAACGGTAGGAGGAGATGAATAAAACTCTCCAGCATTGTTAATACTAAGACTAGTTACTCCACCACCTGTTACAACAGCAGTAACTTCGGCATTTCTACCAGATGTGATAGTAATCTCAGGTGTTCTTGGGAAGACATCATCAGTATCAACTATAATACTTTCTACTACGTTACCTGCTAATACAGCTCTTGCCTTATTTGGTACACCATCAATCAAAACGTTAGGAGGAGAAGTATATCCTCTTCCTTGTGTATTAATTTTTATTTCTTCTAACTTACCATAACGTATACTTTCTTCATCCCTGAAACCGTAGGCCAGGACACCGTTTACAAGGACACCAATATCACGTTTTGGAGTTTTATATACTTCTGTTGTTCTAGTTGCTTCTTTCCTTATAATACGAAGAATCTTCTGATCTTTAACTTCTTGTGTTACTGTCGATCCATCTAATATGTCATATGATGGATAACTTGAACTATTGATATAATAATACTGATCATCAGCAAATATAGCAGATACATTAGTTTGTACCTGATCTAGTGTAGTTTCTACTGCTGTATTAGTTGGAGCAGAAATAGAACCAGTTACAAGTTGCCATCTTGGTTGATTAGTGCCTGTTTGTACAATCTTAGGATCATTTGTCTCAAATCCTGGATTTCCAATCTGAATCTCATCACCAACTGATGAGTATGGATGTGAATCAGAAGGAGAAAGATTATATACAACACCAAGTGTTAATAACTCAACCGTGGTATCCTTTACTATGACTGGTTTATAGACAGATGTGCCTACAGGATAACTTAATGGTGCAGTACCTCTATTCTTAATAACAAACTGAGAAACTGTTTTATCATCAAAAGCAATTACTTCATCATCTATTAAAATCTCTCCTGTTGGTTCCCAACCAACTGTGGAAAACACATCTACTCTCTTTCCAACACCCTCATTTGAATTGAGGATTCTTTCTAGTTTGGTTTTGGTGGAAATTGCAAATGTTCCATTAACTGTCTCAGGAGCAAGTACTATATTCCATATAGTTTCTCCATCAGCAGTATTATCTGGATATACATTATCTACAATAGCATCTGCATAACCATATTCTTCAGTCAGACTCTGTGTAATTTTCTTACCAACTAATGTTTTAGGATCTCCAGAGATAACCTTAGACTTTAAGGCATATACACTGATCCAATCAGCATTAGATGATTTGTATGTAAAATCTTTAGGATTGTATACTTCAGGTTTATTAGTTACATCCTTAGCAACGATTGTATTGAAAATAAATTCAATAGAACTATTTGTTCCCTTTGCCTTATAAAACTTTTGTATGTTCTTAATAAGGGTTCTCTTATCAACTTCACCCTTAAGATACTTTTCAGGAAAAGAACCTAGATATTGACTCTCAAAATTCTTAACTAATGCATACAAGAAAAGACTACTGACATTATATGCTGTCTCACCAGAGTTGTGCGGTGAGGCACTGCTGCTAGAGAAGGATGTACTATCATATAGGTCACCAAGTGTAGTATTACCACTAACACCTCGTACACACTCTCTCAGCTCAGTATCAGTACGTGTAGCATAAAATACAATTTCATCACCAATCTTTACGTATCCGTTTTTCTGTGGAAAACTCGTCGCATCTTGTAGTACAATTGTATCATCAGAACTAGTAATACTAGCATCCAAGATAGTAGACTGTCGAAGAATATTTTGTTCATAATAATCAATGTTAGCATAATCTTGTAAGTTACTGGCAATATCTAAAGGACCACCATGAACTTCCTGTCCTTCATAATATTTTTGAATAAACTTAGTAAAAAGTGGATATTCAGTACTTATGAAATCGGGTAGTTGAGACTCAATAAGAGTTGATATTCTTTTAGTCTTAATTGCTGCCATTTACTCTTTATATGCAACGAAACTGGAATTTGCGATGTCAACGTCAAGATACATCTCGCGAAGTGCCTTGATATCATTAGATAGTGGTTTTACTCTTAGTGAGATACGATTATCAAAGAAACTACCTTTTATAATAGTTAAGTCGTATAATTTAATTTCACCTTTAACATAATCAATATCACCAACTTCCTTGTCTAGAACTACCTTATCACCAGTTGTAGGATCTAGTCTATATAGTACAATTTTCTTGTCTCTATCCTCTAGATACACATCATATGTGGCATGTTCTGTAACTCTAAACCCTGTTGACGACAGGACTGGATCATCACAATCTTGATCAAAGGCATTTTGGTAACATACCTCATAAAAGAAAGTAGAATTTAATTGAGGATAGAAATCTCTCCTCATTGTAACAGCAGTCAAGTTAGAATTGATACTTCGATCAACATCATCAATTACACCAGTGAACTTACTATGTCTAAATTTACCTCTAAACTTTTCAGTCCCACTAGTCTCAGTATAAGACTGTACTTGTGTTATCACTCGATCTCTTATTTGAGCAGGAGTTGAATCAGTCTTTAATCCATCATAATATATGTTACTTGTTAACTCTACATGTAGTATGGCAGGGTCTAATATTACTGGTTCGACACTAGCAACAACATATTTCTTTAACTCATCAATAATATTATTCTTAGTTAAAGATGTTAAGTAAGATGCATCTTTTGGTTTTAATACTATAAAGACCTTTCCATAACTAGGAGGTTCTTGTTCTTCTCCACCAAATATAATAATGTCACTAGTAGCAGGATATATGTTACGAACGATAGCACCGTAATCATCTGAGGTTACAGCACGATCTTGTGCTCCATATATCTTAGGAGCATTAAATTTGATCTTCTCTGTAGTCTCTTTCTCTTCGCCTCCAGCAGATGCAACTGATGATATGATGGAAACATCATAAGCACCAGGAGTAACACCCTGAGTGTTCTCTAAGATGCCTTGGAATACAAAGGATTTAACACCATTAGACTGTGAACCAGTTGTTGAGATGTAAGAAGCAACAATTCTTGTATTTGCTTCTAATTTTTTACCCAATACACCATCACCAAACTTAATTTCATAACGTCCATCATCTATTTCATCCAAATAAAAGATTTTTGATGTACTATCAACACCTAATATGTTATCTGCAACAAGATATGGTTCATTAAATGATCCACCACCAGGAAATATTGTTACAAAAAGAGTATTTGTATCAATATTAGGGTTTTCTAGAATAAATCTTTGATTAGGAGTGGCAGAATCAACAACCCAAGTGCTTGTTATCATTGTTCCCTCTCTTAAAGGAACATCTGTAAATGTTGCAACGTTATTTGAAACCTGAGCTAATACATCACTTTCAACAATATACTTATAGATTGTATTATCAAAGGAAGAAATGAATCCACTTCCTTTCTTAAGTATTAGTTCTGTATCCGTAGTATTATTTTGATATGTGACATTAAACGAAACACTTGCTGTAGGAGAAGTAGTACTCTTTGCTCTGTAACCTAATTGCTTTGCTATTGATACTACGTTGTCCCTGAGCGTGGCAGAATCAATGAATAACTCATTGACAACCATATTCGTATTAAACGCCGTATAGTACGTATTATAGGCGAGTACGTCCAGAAGGTTCGATATAGCAGAACCCTCAAAATCATAATCAGTAAGTTCGTTCTGAGCCTTTAAGAAGTCTTTCAGAGCTATCTTAATATCATTAAAATCTAAATTTGCAACTTGTGTATAAGGCATTTATCTTGTACGCTCTAAAAAGATAGAAATGCTTTGTGGTTTGTCATTCCTTCCTACTATAGTGAAATCTACTTCCACTTCGTATCCGTTGTTTTGATAATCAAGTTCACATCTAATCTCATCTACAAATATTCTTGGTTCATACTTGTTTAAACATTCACCTACTGCATTTTTTATGATAGCAGCAGAACCATAGTCCATAGGTTCAAATAAAGCAGTTTGAAGACCTGATCCCAACCAAGGTTGAAATGGTCGTTCTCCCTTATTTGTAAGAAGAAGATTAGATATAGATTGCATAATCGCAGCCTTATCCTTCACCACAATTAAGTCATCCGTTACAGGATGTTTCTTAAAAGTGACGCTTAGATCTTTAAACGTTTGGAAGGTTGGCATTAAGACACAACAAAGCTATTTCTATTTATCGTCTATAACTAGACTTCACCTGCTCTTATAGGTCCAGCATTGTTAATTCCACCTATACTATAGAAGGTATACTTTAGAAATA
>Ga0115012_10001258_pt1 | contig 14736 bp, 8 predicted proteins | sample TroAtlMetagenome_FD_88706 | JGI IMG/M metagenome (GOLD analysis project Ga0115012, IMG submission 88706) | Marine eukaryotic phytoplankton communities from Atlantic Ocean - Tropical Atlantic ANT10 Metagenome | ecosystem: Environmental > Aquatic > Marine > Oceanic | place: Tropical Atlantic Ocean...
ACCGGCGGCGGCCGCTTCGGCGGCGGGTTCCTCGCAGGCACCGCCGCCCACGAAGAAGAAGAAGAAGAAGAAGAGGATGCGGAGGGAGGAGGAGGAGGAGGAGGTGCAGCACGAGGCGCCGCAGGAGGAGGAGGGGCAGTGGGGGGATGCGAAGGCGCAGGCCATTCGCAAGTACGTGGAGAAGGCCAGGAAGATCCTTCCCAAGGGCGCTGCATTCGCTGACTTGTGCCACGTGGGGCAGTGGTACGTGCTCGAAGTCACCAACCCGGACAACTACGACGGGGAGGTGCACTACTACAACAAGAACAACTCGTCCATCGGCTATCGCATCGACGTTCGGGGGTATGTGGACGATCCGAAGAACAGGTGGCAGTACATCGCCCACCCTCGAACGGGGCCTGGCTTTGTGGGCGGGCCTGGCTTTGTGGGCAGGCGCGATGGCTCCGTTCTAGTGCCACTGAAGGTCATTGAGTCGCTCTGCGCCACGGCAAGCCCCCCTGCTGCACCCGCAGCCCCCGCCACGGATGGCACGCGCTCCGAGGAGGCGCCACAGCCGGCCGGCGCCGATGCCAGCGCGCAGGACATCCTCTCGGCGATCGACGCCGTGGGCGCGCGCTTGACGCAGCACGCGCCGGTCGTGCAGGCGCCCGCCGTGCAGGCCGCCGCCGCGGCGGTGCCCTCGCCGGCGGCGGTGCCCTCGCCGCCGGCGGTGCCCTCGCCGGCGGCGGTGCCCTCGCCGGCGGCGGTGCCCTCGCCGGCGGCGGTGGCCTCGCCGGCGGCGGTGGCCTCGCCGGCGGCGGTGCCCACCGTGCAGGCCGCCGCCGTGGAGGCCACCGCCGCGGTGCAGCCATCGCCGGCCGTGGCGCACCGGACCGCCCAGCGTGGCGAGCCGAGCGTGCCCGAGGAGCGACAGGGCGTGGCCTACTGGGCGGACAAGCTGAACTGGACGCTCAACGGGCCGGCAGTGACCATGGAGTTGCCCGTGACGCAGCAGGGGATGTGGGAGGAGCTCGAGGACCTGCGACAGGCGGAGCGGTGCTATGTGGCCGAGGCCGACCCCAACGGCGAGTTCGTGTTGGACGAAGTGCGCGAACGCATCCGGCGCCTCGAGGAGTTGCTGAGTCCGCCGCCGGCGGGGCCCGGACCGAGCAGCAGCAGCGGCGGCGGCGGCGGCCATGGCGGCGGCAAAAAGCGGCGCAGTGGCGACGCTGGCGACGCTGGCGACACTGGCGACAGCGGCAAGAAGCGGATCCGGGTCGGCGGCCGGAAGTCGCCCGACTGGAGGGTGAGCTGGGCGCCCGACGCCCCTTCGGACTGGGACGAAGAGACGGACGACTCCTTCAAGAAGATCTGCGCGACCCTCGACAAGCACGTGAAGGACAACCCACCGTCCAAGTGGCAGGCGGGGCAGGCCAAGAACCTGGCGCGCACGCTGCTTGGGAGCAGGGCGGTGCAGGTCGAAATGGGCATCACGAACTTTGACGGCCTGCTCAAGCTCTGGACGTGCCTGACCCAGCCCCCCAAGTCGAGCGATGTGGGGCGCCACGCGACGACTGCGCGAGACACGGCCGCGCTGCTGCACCTGATGCGCGGCCTGCAGGACTGGAAGGTTGCCGACCACGGCTACTCCGAGCAGGACTTGCGCCTCGAGCGCCTCTTCCCGAACAACCTGGGGAAGGCGAACCAGTTTCAAACCGCCAGGAGCAACATTAAGTTCTTGGTGGGCTTCTGGGCGCCGACCGTGCCGATGGAGCCGGAGCTGGTCGGCGTCGGCGACTCGGCGCTGCCGATGGGCGAATTCGACCAGGGCTCGCCCGCCTTCGACCGCGACGGCTTTTTCCCGATGGCTTGAACTGTGGGAGACGGACGGGGACCGTGTGCGCATGTGCATGTGTAGCAGCTGTCCGGAGCGGGTTGTTTTGTTTCTTTGGTTCTTTGGTTCTTTGGTTCTTTGGTTCTTTTAAAACACGCAACGGTCACGCGCACTGCGAAAGCGCCGAAATGGCGCGCGACACCAGCATGATGTCGACGCCCTGCTCCTCGACCACCGTGTCGCGCAGGTCGTCCAGCCGGCGCAGGTCCGCACGGACGACTTCGCCGAGGACGGCCTCGAGCGCCTCCTGATAGTCGTCCTTGCGGTGCATCGCGACCCCCGCGGCCACTCGCGTGCGCGCCGACTGCCATCGCGCGAACTGCGCCTCCTCGGCCAGGGTCTGCGTGAGGGCCATCTCCAGCTGTTTCCGGAGCCCCGTCGCCTCCTCCGACTCCTCGTACGCAAGGAGGGCCGCCGCCGCGGGCTTGGCGTGCCGAGGCTTGGTCTCGGCGCCGAAGAGGATCCGGAACTCGGCGAGGCTCATGGCGAGGCCGGGCGCGTTCGCGACGATGCTCGCGCGCACGGCGCGGTCGTGCGAGTACTCGACCAATTCGCGCGCGTCGGACGTGCCGCAGCACAGCGCCGTCTCGATGGCGCCCTCCATGCTCAGGGGCACGTGCACCACACGCACGACGCGCGCGTGCACGCTTTCGGTGTCGTTCATCGTGGCGCCCCGCCCTCCCCGTTGCGATAAAAAACACACTTTTGATAGCGCCCTACAAACACTCAACGCTTCAGTGGGAGGTGTTACGCGACCCTCGGCCGGCTGCGCCGGCACGGCGTGCGGGCCCACAGCTGGGTCTGACACGCCCGCGCGGCGCTAGCCGCCGCGCGCGCCGCCCAGCGCCGCGCGGGCGCGCATGGGCGTCTGCGACACGCTCCCGCTGCGCTCCGTGGCGCTGCGCAACCACTGGCCCGCGCTGGCCCCGCTGGGGACGCTCCGCTTCATCGAGTCCTTTCACATTCAAGCAATCGAACCACTCGCCGTCACCGCCTTCGTCGACGGCATCCTGAGCGCGCCACCGGAGGCGGCGGTGCTCGACGTGGGCGCCAACATGGGCGTCTTCACGCTCATCGCCGCCGCCCTGAATCGCAGCGTCGTCGCCGTCGAATTGCAGCCAGGCTGTAGACGGTGCATCCGCCGCCACCTCGCGCAGCTGCCGGCGGCCGCCCGGCAGCGCGTCGCCGTCGTGACCGGCTACGTGACCGCGAAGGCGACGTGGAAGGCGGAGGAGGCGGCGGGCGGAGTGCTGGTGCCGCGCGACACCTGCGTCGGGATGGCGTCGCCGAGCGCCGTGCTCGGACGGTGGCCGCACGGCCTCGCGACGAAGCGCACGCGTGGGTTTCTGGCCTCGCCGCCTCCGGCAAACGCCACGCGGCGCGCCTACCCGTTGGTCCTCGCGCGGCTGCTGCCCGGCGGCGCCGACCCCATCGTCGCAAAGATCGACGTGGAGGGGTCGGAGGTGCACGTGCTCGAGGCGCTCCGGCCGCTCTGGCCGCGGCTGCACGCCGTGGTGCTCGAGGTGCAGCCCAACGCGTGGGCGAGCGCCAACGTGAGCGCGGCCGAGGGCGACGGCACGGTGCGCGACCTGATGCGCTCGCAGCGCATGGTGGCCGCGTCGCTGCCGCACCACGATCCGCGCGCGCCGGCGACGAGGCCGCGGGGCGCGGGCGCGCCGATGGACGAGGAAGCGTTCGTGCGCGTGCTCGCGGAGATGCGGCGCCAGCCGGGGCGGGGGGGATGGTACCGCGAGTACGTGCTGCGCCGCGAGCCGCGGTGACCGGCGGTCGCGCGCGCGTGGGTGTGCGTGCGTGTGTGCAACCCCCTTTAAACGACTACCCACTCGACCGCGCCCCCGGCCCTCGCCCCTCCCCGTTGCGATAAAAAACACTTTTGATAGCGCCCTACCCTACCACACACTCAACGCTTCAGTGGGAGGTGGGGAAGCAGCGGTGCGCAGACCACCGAGCGCAGCTCCGGCTGCCCGCCCGCCGCGCTCATGGCCAGGGGCGCATACGCAGCTGCGCGCCGCTTCATGATGCGCTCCTTGGCCCGCTTGACCGCCGCGTACGTCGTCGTGCCCCCCGCCACCGCGCGGTCCTTCAGATACTTGTTCGCAAACAGCGCAAACGCGACCGTGGCAAACACGCTCGCGATGAGGATCGCCAGGAAGATCACCAGTCGCGTGGTCTCTTCGTCCGCGTTCCGCCCCTCATCGAACGCCGCCTCCAGCTCGTCGCTCAGCAGCGACGAGCCGATGATCACCGGCATCCAGATCAGCAGGAGCGAGCCGCCGGCCCACATCGCCTTCCACCCAAACGTGAGGTCGCTGATGCACCACTTTTGGCGGATCGAACCGATCGCCGCGCCCCAGAAGAACCCGGCCCACACCGCCGCAAAACAGTCCTTGCTCAAATCGTCCGAGAAGGCCGTCGTGTCCTCGCCGTTCTTTGCGGCCTTCAGGAATCTCCGGCCCATCTGCCCGGCCTGTATGCCGTACAGCACCACCACGAGCAGGCCGCAGAAGAGCGTGGCCCAAAAGGCCGACGTGACGTACTCGGGCGGCTTGGCCTTGTCCTTGGGGTCGGGCGCGGCCACGCCCGCCGCCACGTCCGTCGCCTTCTGGTCCACCGCCTCGGCCGCGGGCGAGAACTTGCGCAGGATGAAGCGGTGGAAGAAGAAGCAGACGACGAAGAAGACGAGCAACACGCCCAAGTCCTGCTCGCCGTTGCGATCAAACCGCTTCTTGCCCCAGCTCGCGACGTAGGCCGACGAGTAGAGCTCCGCGTCGGCGCCGGCCCACTCGGTGCACGTCGGCGTGACGTAGTACGCCGACTGCACCGCCGGGTCGACGAAGAGCACCCACGCCGCAACGAGCAGCGTGGCGGCAATGGCGATTTTCTCTGGCAGGTACACTTTTGACGGCCGCGTGAGCGTCCGCGCGACGCCGTCGGCGCCCTTGGCGAAGCCGGCGCCCTTGAGCAGGATGAGCGCCCCGGGAAGCACGGCGCGGAAGCCAAAAAAGCCGACGCACGACGCCACGAGCGTGCCCCAGATGGCCGTCGCCGCGAGCCGGTACGCAATGTACATTTCCAGGCGCACGATCGGCTCGAGAAAAATCGACTCCTGATCCTCCTGGTCGTCGCTGATGATGTTGCGGAACAGGTTCTCGTTGAGCAGCTTTCCCAGCAAGGACCACGGAAACCGGTCGGGCGTGCGCTTGTCTTCGATGAAGTTGCGAATGGGGTCGGCGTAGCCGAAGAGCCGATGCGTGTCGTAGAGCCCGTAGCGGAGCATGTGGGCACAGACGGCCTTGTGCTGCTCCAGCATGGAGGCGACGTGGGGGACCGACGCCGTCGCGTGCCACACCCACTTGTGCGGCGTCCAGTCCGCTCGCGCGTCGTTGCCCGACGTGCACCCCTCGTCGGCCCACACGCTCTTCGTCCGTGCGACGTACGCCTCGATCGGCGTTTGCGCACCCACCACCGTGCCGCGGAGGGTGGGCAGGGTGGTGGCGACGTCGTTGTAAACAAAGTCGCAGAGCTGCTCCGCCGTGCCGGGAGTGGTGCGCGTGGGCGTGTCGAGCCGTTGCAGGATTTTGAGATTGCCGAAGCACGCACCGCCGTTGTACCGCCGGTCGTGGTAGCCGGCGATCGAGAGCGCGATGAGCCGGTACAGCTTCTCGGCGAGCGTCGACTCGGTGCCGTCGGCGGCGTCGTGCGCCGCCAGCATGAGCGAGGCCTCCTGTCCGGCCGCTTCGAGGCCGGCCAGCACGTGGCAGGCGTGCGCGCAGTCGGAAAAGGGGTCGGAGTTGACGCCCTCCGCGGTCGTGATGCCGCACTGCTCGCGATTCGAGTGGTACGTCAAGAAGGCCGGCATGGCCGCGTGGTACGCGCGCGTGATGCGAATTTTGAATTCGCCAAACACCTTTTCTTCGCGCTCGGGGTACACGCTGTTGTTCTTGCACATCAAATGCTCAAATTCGAGCACCTTGGCGTCTCGCGAGAGCTGGTTTTCGTCCGCATTGGGCAAGAGCAGCACTCGCTTGATCAGGTACCGAATCGCCAGCAGCTCCTCGGAAAGCGGCTTGTTGTACCCCAAGGCGTCCGTGGCGCTGCACGTGCCGCTGGCCGGGTCCTCCAGCGGCGGGGCCCCGACGCCGCCGAGGACGGTCGAGCAGATCGAGTGGTGCAAGTAGCCGATCCACTCGTCGTAATTCGGCCGCAGGAGCGCGCCCGGCAGATCGCCACCGCCAACCCGGTTGAGCGATTGGAGCAGGGCGAGCGCGTCGGGCGTCGCGAGGCCGCAGGGCGGTGGCTCTTCGTTGACCACCAGTCGCTGGTCGGCCGAGAAGGTGCCGAATTTGTAAAAGGTGTTTTCCTTGAAGTCGTCGACCGTCTCGGCGAGGACGGACACGCCGATGACGATGGAGGCGATTGCGGCCAGCACGTAGAAGGTGCTGCTGAGCAGCAGACTGAAGTTGCGGTTGCGCTCACGCGCCCACTCGCGCTCCTGCGCTCGCTTCGCCGCAGCCGCCTCGGCCGCGGCGTCGTCGATCGTTTGCGCACGGCCTCGCCGCCACCTGAACATGCCGCACGTGTCTCACCTTGTCCGTGCGGCAGGGGCAATATGCGCCCGAGTTTGGGGCCGTGGCGCGTGCCTCCGCGCGCTTTTGTTTGGCGATAAGCAACCCCGTCTGGCCACACAAGCAAAGGCAGGCACCACACCACGCTCCGCGCGCGATGGCGGTCGTCAACTACAAGTTCTGCTCGATTTTCAGTGCTGCCGTCTCGATGGTGATGATGGTGGCCGTGCTGTGCCTGACGACCATCGCGTTTTTGGACTACCGCGCGAGGGACTTCTTCACCGTCAGCAAGTACGAGGATTTCACCACGTTCGGGACGGGGGATGGCACGTGCGTCGAGCGGATCACGAAGGAGCAGCTCGAGGTGGCCGATCATCGATACAACAAGGGCGGCGACGGGGACAATCACTGTGACACGGAGGAGAAGAAATTGCAAGTTGGCAACCGGCTGCGGAAGCTCAAGGGCTCCATCGAAGTGTCGGTGCACGGCTTGTACTACGCCTCGCTCCACCACGCCGCGCCACCCGCCTCGCTCGGCGTCGTCGCGGACGCGGCCGCCACGGCGACGCTCGAAAAGAAGGTGACGGGCGCCAAGACCAACCCGGTGAACTTCTCGATGGCGTACGAGGCGCTCTCGGCGGTGGCGGCGATGGAGACCTTCCCGAAATCGTGCGAGGAGATCTACACGGGATACCACATCGGGACGATTGGCGACCTCGAAGGCCACGGCGTGAACGAGCACGGCGCATTCGTCAACGCCATCCGGAGCGGCAAGTGGGACGAGACCAAATTTAGACCGACCTGGTGGGGCATGCGGAATCCGTACGACAACGACAATAACCTCAATGCGAAGTCGACGTGGCCGTTGGGCGACGTCGAGGCGAAGTGCGACTACGACGACGACGAGGCGCGGCCCGCGTGGGTGGACACGTCGGGCACGACGGTCGGCGTGGCGCAGATCGAGGCCGATCCGCGCTTGCGCAAGTTCATGTACGCGCACTGCGTCGCGCAGTTCCAGTACGCCTCCGTCGGCACCGACCACTCGCGCGGCACCTTTGGCGTGCCCCTCCCCGGCGTGCTGGCCGGTCCGAGCATCTTCATCTTCCAGACGCCCGACGGCTTCAGCGACTCGACGTCGTACAGCACCAAGGCGCGGATCTACGTCGGCATGCGGTTTGGGTACACGTCGTGGGCGTACGGCCCGCTGCTACTGTCGGCGGCGTTCCTCTTCGCCGACGCCTTGGTGTTCCTGCTCTCCGAGCTCGGCATGCCCAAGGTGCTCCAGAACCTCGGGATGCTTCAAGACGACAAGTTGGATTACGCGAGAGACTCGTTGGTCATCGCGGCGACCAAGAAGGCGCTGCGTCGTCGGCGATTCCTGATCGGGTTTGCGGCGTGGTTCGTCAGCGTCTTCTTCTACACGCTCTTCATCGCCGTCCCTTGGGGGTTTTACCACTCGGTCATGCCGCGGCCCGAGTGCGAGAAGGGCGACCCCGACCACGGCATGACGGCGACCGACGCCGTCTTCTTCGGAACCAAGGGCGGTTGGAAGGCCGATTGGGACGCCACGTCGTTCGACCTGGCGAGCATCCTCGCGCAGTTCTTCGTGCTCTTCTTCCTGGCCTTCACGACGTTCTGGGGCAAAGACCTCTTTGAGCCCATCGACAAGGCGATCAACGACGCTGCCGAGAACACCGAAGAAACGGATCGAGTCACGGAACAGGACGTGCCGACGATGGAGGGCAAGGCGAAGGGCACCAGGGAGTCGGCATGGTATGTAAAAAACGTCATGAAGTGGTTGGGATTTGCCGCGCTGTTGCTGATTGCTGGCCAGGCCATCTCGGGACAGGTGTGGGGCGACGCGTGGGCCGACGGCGTGGTCGCGCACAAGACGATGACCGTCACGCAGGCGGATGGTTCGGTTGCCGAAGTGCCGCGGTTCGACGAGAAGCACATCCACAAACTGGCGTTTGACCAGGCCATCTCCACATTCGCCTGCATCCTGATGGCGGGCTTGATTTACGGCGCGCTGCTGCAGCGCCACCTGATCCACAGCGTCGGGTGCTTCTCCGCGTGGATGCTCGCGATCTGGCTGGGCTTTGTGGTGGTCTGCCTCCTGCCGCTCATCGTCGTGGCGGGCATCTACAGCCTGACCAACGAGGGCGACTCCAACAAGGACTGCGCCGTGTTCAAGGACGGCAGTAAGTGGACGTTTGCGTTTGTGGTCTGTGGCCAGCGGTTCTGGACCTTCGCCGCCGGCGCCATCGTCATCCTAGGAGCGGTCGTCGCCGTCACGCTGGACGGGCTCAAGGAGATCGCCGAGTCCACGATCGCATACAACAGCGGCGCAGTGGTTGACGAGTCCGACATCCCCGACCAAGTGTCGCAAATCTCGCTCTTGAACGCCAACACGGAGCAGTTGGGGATTAGGGCGTCGTGTTCCAAGGGACCGGCGAATTACATTCCGATGAACAACTACCGGGCTGGCAACGACCCGTTCTTCAAGTTTGCCACATCCATCGAGACGAGCGATTCGCTGCTTTACGCGCCGAAGCAGCCAATCTCGCTGTCGGCGCGGCGCAGGTGAGCGCGCGGTTGGGGTGCGGGGCGGGGGAGGGGGTGGGGGGGGCGGGGTGGAGAGGCGAGTGGGGCCATGTAGAATCGGTGGCGGTTCGTCCCGGGTCCGTTTATTTCTTAAAAAAACCCCACGTGGTCATTCAACCAAACTCCACACCCACCGACTGCAGTATGGTTTGTGCCACCTCATCGCAACCGTCAAACACGGCGTGCTGCGTGTCGTGGCCGTCCTCCGCGCTCAGGCGCACCAGGTAGCGGCGGTCGGCCACGTCGATGCCCAATCGCTTGAGCATTCTGGCGTAAATGGCGAGCTGGAGCGTGTACTTGTGAAACGACGTATCCTTTACGCGCTCACACGGTCCGCGGCCAAACCGGCCGTAGTGTGGGTCGTTGCGATCGAATGGTTTGGCACGCTTCCAATCGACCAACCACAATTTGCCCTCCTCGTCCACAAACAGCGCGTCGATGCACCCGGCGACGGCGGGCAAGCCGGTGGCGTCGAGGGAAAAGATGCAAAGCTCCGTGCGGTACGGCGCCAACCCGCGCTCCGCGCACCACGTCACGCGCCACGCGCGGAACGCCTGTTGCTCGGCCGCCACGTCCGCGGCGTACGCGTCGTCCACGCCCTCGCCGTTGAGCTCGTCCTCGACCACCTTGTGCAGTTTGGTGCCCAGCGTGCGCGCGACCAGTCCGGAGCGGTTCCACTCCCTCTTGATCTGCCGTTTGGCCGCCTCGTCGTCGTGCGAGGCGGCGATCTGGTCGTGGTACTTGGACGAGGCGTTCTCCTTCCACTTGACAAAGTTTTCGCCGATCACCCGGTCGGGGTCGAATCCCGCAAAGGATTTGCTGACGAGGGACGTGACGCTGGTTTGGGCCGCCTTGCCCGAAACCACATACTTGTGCCCCTTTACGAAAAACGCGATTCGCTGATCAAACACGAGTGGATTGCGCTCCTTGAGTGCCATACAGTACGACGCGCACCCAACCCACACACACACATGCACACCACGCAACGATGCGGCTAGCGCCCAACTCGGTGCTGCTACCAGCCCTCGAGCGCGCGCTCCAGCTTCAAGACGCCCGTCTCGTAGACTTCGGGCCACTCGTCCGCGGGCCCGTTGCTCGTCACCAGACGCACGCTCGCGTTCCAAAACTCGACCACCGCCGCGCGGTGGTCCGCGGTGTTGACCGTCTGCCGCTCCCCGTCGGCGGCCACGCAGAAGCCGCGCAGGTACTCGTTGACTTTCCGCGACGTGTCGGTCTTGTCGAGCGCGATGTTTGCGAGTGCGAGCTTGGCGGTCAGCTTTTGCCACCACCACGCCGTGCGCTTCAGCGCGTACTCCTCACACGTGAATCCGCGCGCGTCTCCGCGTCCGCCTCCGCGCCCACCCGCACGCCCGCCTCCGCGCGCGGAGCCCCTGGCGCGGCGCTTGCCCTTGCCCTTGCCCTTGCCCGTGGGTGGTGGGCTTTCAATTGCACCGTTGTGCATATTGACGCATGCACCAAAAAACGACACGCTACGACGCATGCGACTATCAATGTTACCGCGCGCGGTTTGGTGCATCAGCACACGCCGCCCGCGCCGTTCCACACCGCAACGGCAACGATAAACCCGGTGACGTTCTTCGACACGATGTCGAGCAAATTGTAGCCGTTGTTCTTGTACAGGTCCTTCAAGTCCCTCACGAGTGCGCTGTCGCCCGCCTCTTGGAAATTCAAGTTCCAGATCACGCCGTAGACGAGCCACACGATCGTCGTGATCACGACGAGCGCCACGCCGGTGTTCGAGCGCTGCTCAAACGCGAGCACCCACAGCGGCACCATCGCCGCGGCAAAGAACGCGTAGCCGGCGATCTTCGGGACCCACCCCGTCTGCAGCTGCGGAAACTGCGAGCGACCCCACGCACTCTCGGTGGCGTAGCCCAAAAACAGCATCGCCGCGTTGAAAAGCACGACGACGAGTATCCGCGGCCAAAAGTCGCGCGAGTTGGCGACGTCGGTCGTGGTGGTGCAGTCGTTGTGCAGGTACTGCAGCAGGAAGAAGATGCTCACGAGCATCGTCGGCGTTGTGAATATCCAATCGAGGTACCGCGCGCTCACATCGACGACATTTTCGCGACTGGCGCGTTTGGTGCTGGCGTATTGCACAACGACCACCACGTACCACACGAGCTCGATGCCCTGCACGATGGTTTCGAGAAGCAGCACAAACAGCAGGGCGTTCCACGGATCGTCGTTCTCCGGGAAGGTGGCTTGCGCGAGCGCAACGATGGACAGGATGAGCGTGACCACTTGCGCGATGATCGACGCCGCGAACGTCCACGTGAGCAGGCCTTTCTGCTCTTCGATTTTCTTGGAGAGGTTCTGCTCCGATTGCACGACGGAGCGCGGGACAAACGCCGATGTCGACAGCGCGGTATATCGCATCGGCAGCATCATCTCGCGCGCGTGCGGCGGCCGCCCCCCTCCCGCCTCCACCTATCCGGTCGCATGGTGTGGCATATGGCGCTATGGCTGTGCCATGGCCCGTCGCCGTCGGCGTGCGCCCCTCGGACGATGCGCCAACCGTCGATTTCGGAGCTGCTGCGCCCGCCGCGCGCGTCCACGGACGCCCCGCTGCAGATTGTCGATCTGTTTTGCGGCGCCGGCGGGTTTTCGACGGGCGCGGTGCAGGCGGGGCACGAGCTCGTGCTGGCCGTCGACGCGTCGTACGATGCGCTGCGCACGCACCGCGCCAACCATCCGCGGTGCGAGCACCTGCTGGCGGAGTTGCCGCTGCCCGCCTCCGACCTGCCGCTGCCGCGCAACGGCCGGCCCTGGCACCTGCACGGCTCGCCCCCGTGCCAGCACTTTTCGATGATGCAGTCGCGCGTGGCGGGCGCGGAGGGGGAGCGAGAGCAGGCGGCCTCGGACGCGCACACGCTCGTCGAGTGGTATCTGCAGCTGGCACTGGCGTCGGACGCGGCGTCGTGGAGCATGGAGCAGGTCGCCACGCCGCTGATGCGCAAACTGGCGGAGCGCGTGCGGCGCGCGCACCCGCGGGCGATGGCGTGGGGCGTGTTTGACCTGTCGCTGCTCGGCGTGCCGCAGACGCGCCGGCGGCTCATCGCCGGCACGCCCGCGCTCGTGGCCCGGCTGCGGCGCCTCGAGTCGCACGCGCGGAGGCGGTCGGTGCGCGACGTGCTCGGCGCGGCGGCGTGCCGTGGCACGCACCTGCGGTCGGCCAAGCGGTGGGCGAAGGCGCGCCTGCGGCACCTGCGCCGGCCGGGGGAAACCAAGTACGTGACGAGCCATCCGCCAGCGGGGTCGCTCCTGCACCACCACTCGGTCGACGGGCCCGCGCCAACCGTGTGCTGCAGCGGGTGGCTGACCTGGCACCACACGGGCCGCCAGCTCACGGGGCTGCGGTGCATCCACACCAAGCACCTCGCGCTGCTGCAAACCTTCCCGGCCACGTACAAGTGGCCGCGCGCGGCGACGCGCCGCCGGCGGTTGATTGGCAACGCACTGCCCTGTCTGGTGGCGCGGTTGCTGATGCAACGCGTGTAGTTGTGGGTGGAGGGGAGGCGTGCGCGCGGAGGCGTGCGCGCGGTGCGCGGTGCGCGGAGGCGCGGAGGCGCGGAGGCGCAGAGTTTAAAAAAATTTCGCTAAAGGTGTTTTGGCAGCCACAATCGAGACGCACGGATTTCCGTGCAGTGCTAACAAACACAGGCCTCCCCGCTAGACACATGCGTTTAACCACGTGGCAGAACCTGGTTAGCTCTGCACGGAAATCCGTGATCTGCTGCCAACGCCTGCCATTCCGTGCTCGGCTGCCAGGTTCCCATGGAGACACCGACCGCGGCCGTCCCGACCAAGGAGACCACCGCACCGCAACCGAGCCTGGAGGAGCTTCGCGCGTCGTTGGAGAAGTGCAAGGAGGGCCTGTGCACCCACGCGACCCACGAGGATGCGATGCTTCGCCGTGGCGACCAGCTCATGGCCCACATGAAGACCCTCGAGATTGAACTGGCAACTCACCGGGAGCAGAGCGCGCTCCTCGCAAAGAACGGGGAGGAGCTGCAGGCGAAGAAACGGAGGCTCGAGGGTGCCATAGAGGAGGGTGAGGCCGCTGTGGCGGTGATGGCGCAGGCGATGAGGGCCATGGCGGACTCTCGCCACAAGTGGTCGGACGCCAAGGCGAAGGAGAGTGCCTGCGTAAAGCACTTGGAGGAGGCGAAGCAGTCGCGCAAGCGGTGTGGCGATGCGGTGTTCGACAAAGGCCACTTGTTGAATAAAGCCGAGAGTGTGGCGCGCAACCTGTTTGGCGATTCTGCTGTGGAGGCCTACCTCGAGGCGCAGCGGAACCTCTTCTTTTGCGGAAAGGAACTGGAGACCGCGAGGGCGGCACTCGAGGAGGCGAAGCGGCAGTACGAATGCGCAGTGAAGGCGCTCGATTTGGCTCGCCAGGAGTGCAAGGCGGCTCGCGAGACGTGGGAGGCACAGAAGGCCGAGATGCAAGAGTTGCACCGGGCAGCAGCACACCTGCAGGGGCGAGATGCGGTGGCGCTGCCGGCAGTGGATGTGCTCAAGGAGGCGGCGGCGGCGGCGCCCGAGGCGGCGGTGGCACCCGAGGCACCCGAGGCACCCGAGGCATCCGAGGCACCCGAGGCACCCGAGGCACCCGAGGCACCCGAGGCACCCGAGGCACCCGAGGAACCCGAGGAACCAGAAGGGGTGGTGGTGGCCAGGCCGGCGGCGGTGATGGCCAGGCCGGTGGCCAGGCCGAGGGCGGCGGGGTGGCCATGGTCGGGAGTGCCGCCCCTTCCCAAGGGCGTGCGTAAGACTGGCAGGGGGTGGCAGGCGCGGTGCATGATCCAGCGGAAGATGCATCTCATGCCCATCCGCCATTCGATTGCCGAGGCCTCGGCCGACTTCGTCGAGCTCAAGAAGAAGCAAAGGGCCGCCAGACTGGCCGTTGCACGCGGTTTGCCGGTGGCGGCGGGGGGCGAGACGTCGACGGCGCTGGTGCCGGTGGCGGCGGATGGCGAGCCGTCGACGGCGCTGGCGCAGCGCACGCGCGAGGAGCAGCGTGCCGCATCCGATGCCATCCAGTACCCCAACCTGCGGAGCGACTTCAAGACGTCGAGGATCAAGCTGATGCCGCAGACGCCGGCGGCGATGCGGTCCGCCGGCCCCTTGATCGAGTGGTACACGCTGCTCGTGCGCGATCGCTCCAGCTACACGAACCGGTGGATCCGTGGCCCCCACGGCCTCGAAGTCAAGTTCACGGCGCGCGATGGCAAGTCCAATGGGCGCAACAGCAACGCCCTCGCGCTCAGGGGCCACCTCGTCACGGAGTACATCAAGCCGACCGACTCGGCGGTCCGCAGCATCGGCAACATCTTCGAAGTCCTCCGGATCGTGCAGCGTAAGCTCAACTCGGAGAGCGACAGTCAGGCACCGGCGGCACCGGCGGCACCGGAGGAGCCCGAGGCACCGGCGGCACCGGAGGAGCCCGGGGCACCGGCGGCACCGGAGGAGCCCGAGGTGATCGAAGTCGAGGAGGAGGAGGAGGAGGCGGGGATCACAGCGGACGAAGAAGAAGAAGAAGAAGTAGCCAACGAGCGGGGTATGCAAAAGCAGCGCAAGCTTGATGAGAGCGCCGAGGAGCCAACGTCGGACGCGGAGCGCGACAGCCGTCCGCGCCTCAGCGTCCGC
>Ga0115012_10001261_pt1 | contig 14726 bp, 23 predicted proteins | sample TroAtlMetagenome_FD_88706 | JGI IMG/M metagenome (GOLD analysis project Ga0115012, IMG submission 88706) | Marine eukaryotic phytoplankton communities from Atlantic Ocean - Tropical Atlantic ANT10 Metagenome | ecosystem: Environmental > Aquatic > Marine > Oceanic | place: Tropical Atlantic...
AAGAACACGCCGAAATAAATTTCTAGCCCGAACCGTTGCCTACCCCAAACGGGCGTCCGCTTGCCCCCGCACTCAGTTATGGACACGGCGACGCACCTAGTCAGTCACAAGTGCGCACTCGCAGGCGTACAGGTACACGGGCGACACGGAAAGCACACAGTACGCACCCAGTTCGCCCCGCACCTGCACCCCACCCCCCTGAGGGGGTACGCCCCTACGCACGTGTATATGTATAGATATCCATTTAGAATGCGTTCTAGATATAAAACTGTGTATTGCGGAAGTTTGGGTTCCTGTGTTGTTGCCTGGAGTTCTTTGTCGCTGTATGCGTCAAAGTTTCTAGGTACTGGTACTGAGTATCAATTTCTATCTTTGGGAGATAGAAATTGGTACTGAGTACGTACTTAGTACTATGGGCGGTTTGTCCCGTTTTTCCAACCTGTTTTTTTGTTTTGTAACAGTACTGTCATATTGTAGTTAGGTGTCTGCTTGGGACATCTGTCCTATGGTGGTAGTACGTAAACGAAGGAGCGCATACATGCCACAGAATGGTGGAGGCCGAGGCTGGTCTTGGGACGAGGACTCAAACGAGAAGGTGATGCCTGACACCTGGAAGGCGTTACTTGAATGGCTCCTATTGGGTCCTGAAAGGTCACCTAAGACTCAGAAGGAATGGGCGGCTGAACAGGAAATCCATCAGGATTCTGTTCGCCGCATAAAACGTGATCCCCGTTTTATCCGTGAGTGGGATCGTCGTGCAGCAGAACTGAACATCAACCCTGAACGGGTTCAGAGCGTCATTGATGCTTTATGGCAGCAGGCTGCCAGTGGTGATGTGAAGGCTGCTTCTTTGTATTTGCAATACATTGAGAAGTTCACGCCGAAGCGTAAGGTGGTTATGGAAGATGAGCGGGACGTTGAGTCTTTTAGTGATGACGAGCTTGCTTCGTTGTTGGAAGAAGAAGTGGCTTCTTTGCGTTTAATTAAAGGTGGTTTGGACGATGCCTAAGGTTGGTAAGAAACATTATTCGTATACGCCTAAAGGGCGTGCTGCGGCTGCGAAGCAGGCGAAGCGTACTGGCAAAAAGGTTACTAATAAGAGGAAGAAGTAGTGGAGTTGCAGGATTTGCGTGACGATGGGATGTGGATGCAGTTGGAGGCGATGGGGGAGCGCCCTGATTTGTTGACTGATCCTTTTGAGGATGATGAACCGTTGGAGTGTGGTTTGGATAATCCTGAGGTGTGTGAGTCTTGTCAATAGGGGGTTGTGGTGGAAATAGAGGATGTTGCGGAGAGAGCGTCGATTTGGTCGGATGCGATCAAGAAGATTGTTGCAGCGATTACTGCTGCTGTGGTTGCGTTGATTGCGGCTGTCAGCGGTGTGTCGATGCTGTGGTCGGATGATGATTCTGAACCTGTTCGGATTGAAACGGAGTATGTTGGTGGGGGTTCTTCTTTTGGGCCTCAGTGTTCACAGTTGATGTCTACGATTGAACATACGTGGACTGAGCAGCAATGGTCAGTTTGGGAGCAGTTGCGGAAGAGTATGGGTTGTTGAGTTGTGAGTCGTTTGACGGAGTTGCGCCAAGAGGTGGAGTGGCGGAAGTGTGTTAGGAGCGAGAACTATTTTTTACAGAATTACTGGCACATTGCTCACCCTGCTCACGGGCGTATTCTTTTTGCTTTACGTGAGGCTCAGGCGAAAGCTCTCGAAGAGTGGGCAGATAATAGATATTCGCTTACGTTAAAGGCGAGGCAGATTGGGTGGACGACTTTGGTGTCGGCTCACCAGTTTTGGTTGGCGTTTTTTCATCCTGACCAGAACATTATTGATTTGTCTCGTACTGAGCGTGAAGCGGTGTTGTTGCTGCGTAAAACCAAGTATGGGCATAAGCATTTGCCTAATTGGATGCTGGAACGTGGCCCTAAGTCGTTGGTTGAGCATCAGCAACGTATGGCGTTTGATAATGGATCGCAGATTACTTCTATGCCATCTGCGTCTGATCCTGCTCGTGGCGAGTCTGCGACGCTGATTGTGGTTGATGAGTGGGCTTTCTTGCCTAATGCGGAGGAAGCGTGGGCTTCTATTGAGCCTGTGGCTGACGTGGGGGGCCGTATTATTGGTTTAAGTACGGCTAATGGGTCTGGAAACTTTTATCATCATTTGTGGACTGGTTCTACGACGGGGAATAACAAGTTTTCTCCCATGTTTTTTCCTTGGTCTGCTACGGAGGATAGGGATGACTCTTGGTATCAAGCAAAACGAGATTCAATGCTCCCGTGGCAGTTGGCTCAGGAGTACCCGACCACCCCCGAAGAGGCTTTTATTCGTTCGGGAAACCCTGTGTTTGATTTGGATGTGCTTGACGCTATGCAAATGCATGTGGAAGCTGGCCGTTACGGGTATCTTCACGAGATCCAGCCAAGGGTTTTGGAGTTTAGATGCTGACGGTGTGGAAGGAACCAGAGCGGTGGAGCGGATACGTCCTTGGCGTGGATACGGCTGAGGGTTTGGGTCATGGTGACTATTCGTGTATTCAGGTATTGGATGCGAAAGAAGGTACGCAGGTGGCGGTATGGCACGGCCATATCCCGCCTGATGAGTTGGCATACGAGGTACATAACCTTGGAATTTGGTACGGCAATGCTTTGTGTTGTGTGGAGTCCAATAACCACGGGTTGACGACTATTACTCAGTTACGTCAGTTGGGTTATCCGAACATGTTTCGTCGTAGGTCGTTGAATAGTCAGACGGATCGTATGTCTCAGGAGTTTGGGTGGAAAACTACTCGTACTTCTAAGCCGTTGATGATTGACGATTTGTCTATGGCTTTACGTAATGACGAACTGATTTTGAAGGACCAGCATACGATTGCTGAGTTGCGTACTTATGTGCGTAATGAGCGTGGTGGTATGTCGGGTTCTCCGCATGATGACCGTGTGATGGCGTTGGCGTTGGCTAATCAAATGCGCAAGTATGCGTTCATACCTGAGTATGTTCAACAGGTAGATGATACGTATACTTTTGATTGGTGGATGAGACAAGCCAACAAACGACAAACTGTAAGCGATACGATTGGCTTGAACACGTTACGTGGGACAGCTTAAATATGTCTTAGACATGTCTCTATGATTGGAGTGGCCGAGAATGGCTAACAACCGAAAATATAATGCATCAGGGATGGGCGAAACAATGCGCATCAACCATGCACAGCTTTACAATGGACCTCCTGCTGAGGGTGGTTCTCAACCAAACGAACCTCGTTTCACGGGAGCTATGAACGAAGTTCATCCTGGTGACAAGGGTGCAGGTATGCGAGTTCGCGAAACTCCTTTGAATCAGCATGGAATTACGGGTCGGGTAGCACCTGGCACTAAACTTCCTCAGCCTGATGGCGCTGTTAAAAGCACCTGAGTATGGCGGTCATCCCAGATGGGGCGACCTTTGAAGAGTTCACCCAATACGTTATTGCACGTCGTGGGGAAGTTCCGTTAGAGGAACTTAAAGAACTTTGGGAGCGTCGTTTGCGCCTCAAATCGGTAACGGTTGCTAGAGGCGAAACGATGCGCAACATGTTGCCACCAGAAGATCGTGACCTAACTGTTAGGGAACGAGAGAAAAAAATCATTTCAGAGGCTCGTGCTGCTGGGCATGAACCCATTTATCAAGGGCGACGCTGGGTATAGATATGGCACGGATGACGAAAGCCGACAGATATTCTCAAACAAAAGAGAGAATAGATAACACGTACAGGTGGCGTAGCGAAGAAGGCTACGACGCTAAGTGGCATCGGATGATTGACCTTTATAGAGGTAAAACATTTCCTGGTGCTGGTGGGGGTTATGAAGGAAATGTCGGTTATGACCGAATTTCTGTCAATATGGCTTTCTCAACCGTTAATGTCATTGCCCCGAGCGTTGCGGTAAACCATCCAACAATTACTGTTACGGCTAACAAAGAGGGTGACGAATCACGAGCCGTCTTTGTTGAGGCAGTAATTAATTATTTGTGGAGACATCACGACTATCGGAAACCATTTCGGCGGGCAGTCAAAGATTTTCTTATCGTGGGCCACGGCTGGCTTAAAGTCGGTTGGCGGTTCGTGGAACAAGAAAGAGATTTGACTCCTGCCGAGATGGCCTCTGAATACAATCAGGCCACTCTCGAAGTGGATCAGTTTGCTTACGACAACCCTGAGATGATGAATGATCTTCCATCCGATCAAGATGTGATGGACGCTATCCCTTCCAAAAAGATGGAAGTTGTAGAGGATCAAGCGTTTGTGGAACGGATTAGCCCGTTTGACATGCTTATAGATCCAGAAGCGACATGTCTTGATGATGCTCGTTGGATTGCGCAACGTATTGTGCGTCCACTAGCTGAGGTGAAACGAGACAAAAGGTTTAAGCGATCAGTTCGACAAAACCTGGTCGCTGACTCTGGTGTTCGTTACCGCTGGGATGGCGATAACGAACGTGAACAGTACAACGAAGTAACTGCACGAGTTACCTTGTACGAATTTTATGATCTTGAAGATGGCACAATCTCTGTTTGTTCCGAAGGTGGCGACGACTACCTGCTGGACCCAACTGAAATGCCATACCATTTCGGTCATCCGTTTGTGATGATGCGGAACTATGACGTTCCTGACGTGTTCTACCCAATGGGTGACCTTGAAGCTATCGAATCGCTTCAAGAGGAACTAAACAAAACTCGTACTCAAATGGTGAACCACAGGAAACGGTACGCACGAAAGTATCTTTATCACGAGCGTTCATTTGGGCCTGAAGGCCGTGAAGCATTGGAATCTGATGAAGATGGACGTTTTGTTCCTGTTATCGACGAGAACCGTGACCTTGCGGGAGTGGTCCAACCATTACCGCAAGTCCCTCTTGCCCCCGAAATGTACAACCACTCCAACATTATCGAAGGAGACATCAACACTGTAAGCGGCGTATCTGAATATGCCCGTGGACAGATGCCAGAAACTCGTCGTACAGCAACAGAGGCCAGCATCATTGTTGATGCAGGCAATGCTCGTGCGGCAGACAAACTGGCGATTGTAGAAATTTCTATTTCAGAAGTTGCACGTATGGTTATGCAACTGATGATGCAGTACATGACTGACGCCCAAATGGTGCGTATCACAGGCAAAGATGACCAAAAGTATTTTGTCGCTTACACCCGTGATGACATTATTGGAGAGTTCGATTTCGCTGTTGAAGGCGGCTCTACGCAACCGTTTAACGAAACGGCTAGAAGGCAGCAAGCAATTTCTTTACTGAACGCTATGGCTCCGCTAATCGGCACTGTTGTCGATCCTACGGAAATAGCCAAACATGTGTTGTCTTATGGGTTTGGGATTAATGATCCTGACCGTTACATGATTCAACAACAAACACCTCTTGATGCCCAAGTGGCACAAGAGGAATCTGGGGGGGTAGCCGATCCGTTCGGTGCACCTCCAATGTCACAAGGCGGCATGGGGCCAGGACCAATCCCCGAACAAGTCTTTGAAGGCACAGGTGGAGTACCACCCGAATTGATAAGTCAACTCCAGAACCAAATGGGTATAGAGTTGCCTAACATGTAATGGGACACTTCCATGTGTCATATAGGAACACCCGAAAGGATTCCTGATGGATGAAAACACAGCCTTGGGACTGGATACCAGCAACCCGAGCGAAACAAGCGAAGATAGCGGCCCTTCTTTTACGGTCACCGTTGACGGTGAACAAATGGATGTGTCGCAAACCGAGCTTATTAATGGCTACCAACGCCAAGCGGATTACACACGTAAAACGCAAGAGTTGGCAACTGAACGCGAAAGATTGGCTCAAGGTGAGGCAATCGTCCAAGCATTGGAGTCTAATCCCGAAAGTGCCGTGTCAGCTTTGGCTGATGCGTTTGGGATCAGAATGGGCAACCAAGTATCCATTCCCGAAGAGGAAATGGAAGAACTGGACCCAGAAGAAACCAGGCTTAGACGACTTGAATCGGCCATTGAAGAACAAGATCGCTTAAACAGACAGCAAAATTTGCAGAAGGAAATGAATACGCTGCGAGACAAATATCAAGCTGACATAGATGAGAATGCTTTGTACTCTCATGCTTTGAAACACAATATTGGGAACTTGGATGCTGCTTATGCGCATATGACTTATGCGGATTTGCAGGATAAAGCTAAGAACTCTGACATTGTGGATGAGAAGCGTGCAGCCTCAGTTATTGAGGATGGTTCGGGTTCGGCACCAGGTACTGTCAGTCGTGATTTTGGTAGCGCAGTTAGTTCTATTCGTGATGCTTATGAGCTTGCAACTAAAAAATTATCCGAATAACTAACTAAGGAGTAGACGTGGCTGGTAACGCAAACTTTGACCAAATTTTGTCAACCACTCTCTATAACTACGTCCCTAAGCTGGCTGACAACGTTTTCGGTGCTCGACCTCTGTTTTATGCGCTTACCAATGGTCAAACCATTAGGCGTGTAGACGGTGGAGCAAAGATCGTTGTTCCAATCATCTATGGGTCCAACTCAACTGCCGCTTCATATGAAGGCGCTGACACAATCGCTATTACTGCTCAAGATGGCATTAGTGCCGCAGAATACGACTGGAAACAGTATGCAGCAACAGTAACCATTACTGGTATTGAAGAAGGCAAAAACAACGGCGAAGCAGCAATCATTGACCTCCTTGAGGGCAAGGTTATGCAAGCCGAACAAACCATTATCGACAACATGAACACCATGTTGTGGGGTGATGGTAACGGTAATGGCGGCAAAGATTTCATGGGTATCCAGGGAATCGTTGCTGGCGGAACGCTGGGTGGAATTAACTCAGGTGCGGCTGGTAACTCGTGGTGGGCACCAACAATGACCAACCACGGTGCAGCAGCATTGTCTTTGGCAGCTATGTCATCTGTGTACAACACAGTTTCTGTTGGCAATGACCAACCGACCATTATCTTTACTGACCAAGAGCGTTACGAAGATTACGAAGCTTTGCTTCAGCCAAATCTTCGGTACACAAGTGCCGAAGTAGCTGACGCAGGATTCCAGAACCTCCTTTTCAAGGGAGCACCAGTAACCTTCGATAGCAACTGCGAAGCAAAAGCTATGTACTTCCTCAACACGAAGTACCTCAGGCTTGTAGCGCATACGGATACTTGGTTCCAACCAACTCCGTTCGTGCGTCCTACAAACCAAGATGCTCGTTTTGCGCAGATCTTGTGCTACGGAAACTTGACTTGCAGCAACCGCTCAAGGCAAGGACGTTTATTTAACATCGCCTAATTTATTAGGCAGTTGGTGGGGGGTGCTTCGGCACCCCACCACCTCAATTTGGTTTAGTGGAGCAAATATGCAACGAGAAGTAGCTCTTGTTTACAGTTCAAATGCACGACCTGCTGGTGCGAATGGTGTTCGTCCTGGGCATTATGCTCCTGGCGAAGTACAAGGTGCTCGTGCCATACCTGGTGTAACTGAATTTGTAGAAGAAGTTCCTGTTTCTCACGCCACAGCTTTTTGTTCCGCAACGACCCGTGCAGGCAATCCGTGTAAAGCACGGCCAGTCGGCGGGTCGGATATTTGTATTGGTCACACCAGACAGTCGGCGGCTACCTAATGGCTTTAACTCTTGCTCAAATGCGTGCTCAAGTACGTAGCGTTGTTGATATTGATTCAACTGATATTGACGATACGACTTTAGATACGATGATTGGTCAAGGGTTTGATCTGATTGTTTACAGTGAAAAGCGTTGGCCTTTTTATGAAGTGCGCACGACGTTTAATACTGCTGATGGGACGAAGGATTATACGCTTGCCACTATTGCTGGCGCTCCTGATGCCATAACTCAGGGTTTGCGTGACATGATCGCTATTCGGAACGATGACCATGTTTTGGAATACATCGGTTCTGATAGCGCAGATTTTGATTACCCATTGAACTCGTTACCGTCGGGCGCTCCGTGGGAGTGGAGTTTCTGGAACGACACGGTTCGTCTTTACCCTGTCCCTGACAGTGTGGCGACGATGTATGTGCGTGCTATCCGTAATCCAACTGCGTTTGGTTTGGGTAGTTCTAGTGGTTCTTCTCCTGATTTGCCTGACCCGTTTCATGCGGTTCTAGCTACGTACGCTATTTCGGCTGCGTATTTCCAGCAGGAAGATCCGACGATGGGTAACCAGTACATGGCGTTGTTCCAGTCACAGCTTGATAACCTTGCTCGCCGTTACGCTGATACTCCTGCTCCGCAACCGATGATTGCGAACAGTCGAAGATCAACTCTTTACGCTGCGGGTCTGGGAAGATTGAGGTACGCCAATACTGGCGGAGTGATCTGGTAACCCCTGATGGCTCGTCAAGGATTTTCTCTTGAAGTACTGGAATCATTTTCAGGTGGATTGAACCTGAGAAGCGACCAGTTCAACCTCGCAGACAACGAATCACCTGACATGCTCAACGTAACTGTTGACCCTCGTGGTGGTATTCGGATGCGTGATGGTGTTGACCGCCGAAACACAACAGCCTTAAGTGATGACGTTAAAGGCATGTGGGGTTTCCATACCGATGCTGGAGTCAACCAGTTGATGGTTAATTATGGAACCAAAGTGGCTCATTCGGCGGCGGGCAATTTTACGGATCTTACAGGAATAACAGCAAGGACAGATGGCTCCCGTGTTTACGGGATGACAATGAACAATGTGGCTTATGGCGTTAGTTATGACAAGCCGTCATTCCGTTGGAATGGGGCAGCGGCTGCGGATCTCGGAACCAGCTTTGGGGCAAGCGGCAACATGCCGCAAGCCCAATACATTGCCTTTTGGAACAACTTTGCGTGGGTCGCAAACACCTATGAATCCGCAACAGGACACAAATCACGAGTCAGATGGTCAGCAGTCAACGACCCAGAAACCTGGGCGGCAGCAGACTACGTAGACATTGACCTTGGGGAACACGGTGACCAGATCACGGCACTTGTCCCTGACGGTGATCGGTTACTGATTTTCAAGACAAACAGCGTGTATGCGATATTTGGTTTTGATTCTGATTCGTTTCAGGTTGTTACTTTGACAAACGATATGGGTTCAGTGGAGCTTTCTTCTCCAGTGAACACACCATTTGGAACATTCTTTTGGCACGCCCAAGAAGGCGTATACGTTTATGACGGCCAGAACTTTACTTGGCTGTTCAGCAAACTTGTTCCTGCTATAGATAACCAGCAAATTACTTTTGGTTCTGCGCCACAGCTTGCGTGGGGTAACAACAAACTTTATGTTTCTGTTGATTACAGCGCTGATGCTGCGACTGCTCGCCGTACCTATATTTATGATCCGACACTGGGTCAGGGTGGTGCGTGGGTAGCTACCGATATTGATGCTGGCCCATTGTTCTCTTATAGACCACCAAATAGTACGCCTACAGTGTTTGCTGGATGTGTGGCTAATACGGGTTCTGTGGTTGATGTTGAGGATGAACAGAAACGTGACGCTGATCGTTACACGTCAAGCACGGAAACACATATTGATTCATATTTTGTTACTCGTTGGGTAACAGGTAAAGACCCCATCGTTAAAAAGCGTTGGGGTCGTCCAAGGGCTGTTGTTTCTGCTGAAGAAACGATTACGTTGCCTGTAAACATTTTTAAGGATTACGACAAATCTACGCAAACTTCTAGTTTTAGTGTGAGTGTCGAAGGTAAAACGTCTGCTTCTCGTTGGGATACAGCTAAGTGGAATGAAGCATCTGGCACGTATGTTGCTAAATGGGATGCTATTGGTCGTGATCTCACCGCTGATGTCAAAAACTTGCCTACACTTGGGACAGGACGGAGTGTAAGTATGAAAGTCAGCGGACCTACTAATAATTTCCATTGGGAAATCAATGCGCTGGCGTTCACTTATACGCCAAGGAGACTGCGTTAAATGGCAACTCTTGGACCTCTAAACGATTTCAATGCGGGCACAACGATTGTTGCTGCCGACATGAATCAAAACTTTACGGACATTGAAACTTTTGTGAACACCACTCCTGGTGTTGTGCAGAAAGACATTGTTGATGCAAAAGGCGATCTTATTGTTGCTACTAGCGCTGACGCTGTGTCTCGGCTAGCTGTTGGCACAAACAACTATGTTTTGACTGCCGATTCTGGTGAAGGAACTGGTCTTAAGTGGGCTGCTGCGCCTGCGGATGTGACGAAGATGCCGCTTGCTGGCGGTACTTTTACTGGTTCTGTTACGTTTGATGCAACAAACACGTTTGAGGCAGCAAACACGTATCAGGGTGCCAGCCCAATGCTGTTCACGGGTGCGACTACTGGTAATGGGTACGAAATCACTATTTCGGTAACTGACCCTACCGCTGACAGGACTATTACTTTGCCTAATGCGACTGGGACAGTAGCGCTTACTAGTGATATACCCACGTCTGTGAACGGTACATCGGATAACATTATTTCTAATCAGGTCTTTAGCTAAGGAATAGATATGGCAACATACTCCAAGGTCGCTTTAAGCGGTGGGGCTGCTGATGGCACAGGTATCGAACTTGCCGTTGACAGTGGCACGTTTACGACCATTCACACAACTACAACTACAGTTTCGACTCTTGACGAGATATGGCTGTATGCGTCTAATACAGATGCAACGGATCGTAAGGTCACGTTGAAGTTCGGTGGTACTGATGATCCAGATGATCTTATTGAGTACACGGTAACTGCTGAAAGCGGTTTGGCTCTTGTGGTTCCAGGTTTAATTCTTGCTGGTAAAGCAAGTACTGGTCTTATTTTGCTTGGTGCTGCGGCTGTTGCTTCTAAAGTAACTGTATTTGGTTACGTAAATCGTATAACTGCCTAATCGGAGGGCTTGATGTCGTTCCGACAGGACAGAACTAATCCATCTTCAGCGGTATCGAATTGGAAGGGTCGTACTGACACGCCTAAGGCGTGGCCGAGTACGTCTGTTTCTACGTGGATGAACAGTGGATTGTTTAGCGCTGGTGGAGATAACTGGGTTTATCGTTGGGTACCTGCTTCAAAAAGTAGCGGCGCTGATCCAGGTAACTGGATTTATGGAATGTTGTACCAAACAAACTCTGGGGATGATTACCTTTGGGTTGGTGTTGGTTACAACAACGGTGTATTTGGATACATAAATATGACTACTCTTGAATGGTCAGATTTGGTTCAAGATGCAAATAATACTCTGGATGGTATCCGCGGCATATATGAAACAAGTTGGTTTGGGAATAGTGGCATAGCTGCCATTGGTCAACAGGCATCAGGTTCTAACAGATACGCTTTATGGAACGAAGGTTTTATGCCTTCGGCTCAAACGACGGCTCCTGCTAATTACAGAAGTTTTTATTGGACAAACCAATACCCGTATGCAACATATTTCTTTAAAGGGAATCCTTGCAAAATGGGAAACCCTGGTGGTAGCGACGATGCTAGATATTATGGCGCTTATTCAGGTATGGGTAGTTACTATTCACCGCATTACGTTCAATTCAATATGAGTACAACTTCTGGTGCTACCGCTATGGGTGGACGTTCATATTACAGAACTAGTTACACGGGTTATCCTGTTGGGTTAGAAACAACAGGCACAAATTCGTCGGGTAGAACTTATGGCTGGCATGGTCAAGGACTGGGCGGTACAAGGTATGCCGAATTTGTAAGTATGAATAACAATGGTTTTGGTGGCCAAGATACAAAAGCCTTAGGGGATAGCAACACTCAACCATTTCCTTGTGCTTTAACTAAAGTAAATCACGATAGTGCCGACTATTTTTATGGACAAACTACAAGTTATTCAACTAGTTCAACTTACAACTATGGTCATGTAATCAAATTTGACACTAATAACGATATTGAGTGGCAAAGAAAAGTTCAGCCAGGAAGTCCAAATTCATCAAACACTGGTGGTTTAGGTGAGGTTGCCCCAGACCATGTAAATGGTGGCTGTTATGGCATTTTTGATATGCAGGACACTCAAACCAACAGCAGTACTGCACGTTGGAGAACTTGGATTGTCAAGTGGGATAAAGATGGAACAATCCAATGGTCAAGAGCTTTGTATCGCACCGATATTTCGACAGGCACATACACCTTCAATATTCAATCAGCAGATGGTACCGCTGACGGTGATCTAGTAATAGGCATGCAAGGTAGTAAACACAGTGGAGGAGAATTAGTAACGTGGATTGTGTTCTTGAAAGGTGACGGGAGTGGCACAGGAACATTTACGATAGATGGCGAAACTTGGGCTTATTCAGATTCTTTAACTCTTAATGAGTCAGCAGGTCATCTGCCAACAGCAGGTAATCCAAGCGCATCTAGTAGTGGTCCACAAGTTACTTACGCCCAAGCTACTGCTCAGGCTTATGTGGGAACCGAAATAGAAAGACATAGTTTCTAATGTCTGTTTATGTTTCTCCCGACGGCGAATACCCAATGCACTTGCAAGATATTCGTCGTGTCCATCCAGATTGGCAAAAAGGAGATTCTTTGCCTGAAGGATGGTTTATGGTAGATGAACGTTTGGAAGAAGAAAAACCTGATGGCATTTGGGCAGAAGGTACGAACCCTCCACATGTAGATCCAGAAACAGGAGAATTAAATCCTGGGGATCAGCCAGTCGCAATATTGATTTGGAGTAACGAACTTGCTTTTGTAGATGATGACCCAAGTCAACCTTATTTGAAATGGACTTCTGAAGAAATCCCCATAGAAGATGTTGTTGTGGATCATCCTCCAGAAAATGGAGAAATTCCTTGGCCTGAAAGGATCGAGGAATGACTGTTACGTATCGCCCTACGCACAAGTTTCTGGGACAGAACGGTGTTTCTTTAGAATACGAATTAAGGAAACTGTCTCAAAAAATTGAAGCTATTAGCGATACGGATAGCGATATTCGTGCAGTTGCTTCGGGAGCTATGGCGATTGCCACATCTGCCGAGGTAGCTGTAAGCGCTACTTCTGCTAGCGCAGCTACGAATGCGGCAGCGATTGCGGTTAATGCTGCTGCGATTACAGTGTTACAGAACGATCTTGAAGCAGTCCGACTAGGACTTTGGAGTTAAAATGAGTTCAATATTAGCTAATGCAACGTCTTACGGTGTGTTCAAGGGCGACCAGCAATTAACTGTTGGTAACACGGCTGTGGCTTTAACTGTCCCTGATGGTGCTGTTGGTGCGATGATTACGAATGGTGCTGAAGCTATTCGTGTGCGCTGGACTGGTACGGGTGGTGGTGATCCTACTGCTTCGGTAGGTCATTACTTAAATCCGTATTCGGTTATGGATTTGTATACGAGTGACATGACTAAAGTTAAGTTGATTCGTGTTGCTAGCGATTCTGATATTCAGGTTTCGTATTTTGGTTTGGATAACTGATGACTCTTCAACGTATTGAGCAACGTATTACTCAGACTTCTGTTGGTGATATTTCTGCTGTGACGACCACCGCTCCTTTACAGGGCGGTGGTACGACAGGAGATTTGGCGCTTACATTGGCTCCGTTTACAGCTACTACGGCTACTGCTACGGCAGCGGATTATGTAGTTATTTCAGATACTGATGATTCTAATGCTGTGAAGAAAGCGTTGGTTTCGGATATTACTGCGTTGGCTACTGTGGATGTGCAGAGTGCGACGTTGCTTGTTGCTGGGCAGGTTTTTAGCTAATGGCTTATGCGGGTTATGGAGATCGGGCCAGTTCGCTGGGTCGTCAGACCCGTGAATACGGTTATGGGTTGAGCGATATTCAGCGTGCGAAGGAACGTATTGGTCGTTCTGATGCTATGAATCGTTTCAATGTTGAGCAGCAGGTTGGCCGTGCTGCTCGTAGTTTGCCTGGTGCTTTTAATCGTCGTGGGATGATTGATTCGGGGCAGTTTAAGCGTGCGCAGGAGATTTCTGCTGGTGAGGCTGAGTTGGCTCGCTTTGGTGTTGCTGCGCAGACTGAAGAGGCTCGGAGGCAGTTGGATAGGCAACGTAATTTGTTGGAGGAGCAGTTGTATGGTTCTCAGATTGAGGATCAGATTGCTAATGCGTTGCGTCGGTTTGCGATTGCGCAAACGGTGGGCGGTTTAGCGTAATGAATGGATTTGTGGACAACTGGAAAAAGAACATGGGTGATGTGGTAAATGCTGCCACCAACAATCCTGTGTCTAGAGCTATTGCTTCTGCTTCTTCTGCTGGGCGAGATGCACTTTTATCTGATTGGCGTTGGACAGGTGATGGGAAACCATCTGTTGAAGCGCCACCTGCTTCTACAACGCAAGCAATAGAAAATGCTATTACTCGTGTTGCTCGTAGTGCGAATCCAACACAAGCAAAAGCTACGGGAACTTATTACGGGAACACAGGGCCAAATCAAAGAACTGCTCTTGGTCAACTTGATGCTTTAACTTCGATTGTTCAAAGCAACCAAGAACAAGCGATAGCTGATTTGGTTTTGCGTAATCAAGCAAAGAACGCTGCAAGCGACTTTGCTCGTGCTAATGCTTTTAATACTGACAGATTCCGTACGGGTGCTACTACTGGTTTGGATGCGTCTATTGATTTTGGTGTAGCTCCACAGCAAAAGCGTACTCCTACCAGTCTTGGGCAAGGTGGCCCTTCAATGACTGATCTGGCGTCTGTCGCTTTTGATAACCCTATTCCTGTTGTGACTCCTCCCCCTGGTGACGATGGCGGTGCTCCCCCGCCTCCTCCTCCTGGTG
>Ga0115012_10001262_pt1 | contig 14725 bp, 16 predicted proteins | sample TroAtlMetagenome_FD_88706 | JGI IMG/M metagenome (GOLD analysis project Ga0115012, IMG submission 88706) | Marine eukaryotic phytoplankton communities from Atlantic Ocean - Tropical Atlantic ANT10 Metagenome | ecosystem: Environmental > Aquatic > Marine > Oceanic | place: Tropical Atlantic...
AGCGGAGTGCCCCGCCTCAGCGCTGCTGCGCTGCTGGCGCGCGGCCCTTTGCAAATGAAGCTTAGCCTTCATCTCCCTCTTCCTCTGGCATCACTTAAAGAGCGCCAGCCCGAGGTGCCAGCTTGTGGGGATGCCAGGGCCTTCGCTCCCTTGGCCCGCCAGGCCGGCATCCACTCGGTGGCCGTGCGGACCAGGGCCTCGCTGGTAAGCACGACCTCGACCGCTCCCGGCGAGACCGCTGCAAGGCCATGCACAAGCGCCGCCAGATCCATGCGCGGCGTCGTGACATCCCAGGCACTTCCCGTGTCGGTGCGCACGGCCTGATCGGCCGTCTCGAGAGTGTAGGTCCAGCCACCCGCACGGCGGCGGGCAGTCCCAGCAATGAACAGCTTGGTCGTCATGACGTCCCCGTATCCGGTCAACCACCGACCAGGACACTGCGATACCGTTCCCCCATGGTCCCACGCCTCCCACGCTCCGTCGCCGCCACCCTGGTCGTGCTGCTGTGCACCCTGCCGTCGCTGACCCGACCGCCACATGTCGACGACGCCAACTTCCTGGTGCTGGCGCGGGGCGCCAGTCTCGACCTCTGGAGGCCCCACGACATCCCCATCAACTGGCAGGGGACCACACAGCGCGCCTTCGATGTCCTGTCGAACCCACCTGGGATCGCGTGGTGGCTCGCCCCCGTGGTCGAGGCAGCCGACGTCATCCGTCACCTCTGGATGTGGCCGTGGCTGCTGCTGGCCTGCTGGGGTGCCGGCAAGCTCGGAGACCGCTTCGCTGGGCGCCCGGCCACGGCCATCCTCCTGCTGTGCGCCTCGCCCGCTGCTCTGCTCGCCGCCACCGCCTGGACACCCGACCTTCCGCTCCTTGCATGCACCCTCGCGGGCATGGCCGGCTTGCTCTCGACCCGTCCCCCTGGCGGATCGCGCCTGCCCTGGGCCCTGCTGCTGGGATGTGCAGCCCTGTTTCGCTACAGCGGCCTCGCGCTGATTCCACTCGCGGGACTGTGGCCGATGCTGCGACGCGACGTCCGCCAGGCGATGACCCTCACCGCGGTCGCAGCGCTGCCCACCCTTGCCCTCGCCATCCACGACCTCTGGGCCTACGGCGAGTGGCACGTGCTGGCCATGACCCGCTTTCAGGGCATCTCCGACGGGCCCCGTGACCTGGCCCGGAAGCTCGTGGCCAGTCTCGCGACCCTAGGAGGCGGCGTCGTCCTGCCCATCCTGGCCATCAGCCGTCCGAAGCGGGCTCTGGCCGGCGCTGCGGTCGGTGCACTCGCCGGACTCGGCGGGGCCTGGATCTCCCAGCACACCGGCCTCACACTCTGCTGGACCGTGCTCTGGACAGCCGCCGGTGGTGCGGTCATCGGGTCGGTCAGCTCACGGGAAGACCGTCTGGCACTGTTCTGGACCATCTGGCTGCTCGGCGGACTCCTCTTTCTGCTGAAGCTGCGCTTCACCGCCACCCGGTACTGGCTGCCCTTCGCCGCACCCGCAGTGCTCGCCGTCCTGTCCAAGGCCGGCCCACGGCTCCAGGCAGCCGCTGTGGTGAGCACCATATCCCTCAGCCTGGCCATCTCCATCGACGATACCCACATGGCCCGTGCACACGAAGCCCTAGCGGAAGCCGTCGATGCAAGAGCCGACGCCCTCGGCCTGGAAGACCGCCGCTTCTCCGGCCACTGGGGTCTCCAGCACCACCTCGAAGCCCGCGGCTGGGTGGCGGTGGAAGAGGATGTACCTCTGCCACCCGGCGTGGCGTGGGCCCGCTCCGTCGTGGCCTGGCCCCAAGATCCCGGCCCAGGGTGCTGGCAGCCCATCGAGACCTTTGTGGAGAGACCGTCCGGATGGCGCCTTCGCTCTCACACCGCCGTCATCGCAGGCAATGTGCATGCCCACATGATCTCCCAGACGCCGCCCCGTGAGGTCTACGCACCGATCGGTATCGGCGCGGACCCCTACGACTCCGTGACCCTCTCCACGCGCATCACCTGCCCCCTACAATAAGGTCATATACCCAGCCCATTCAGGTCAGATAAATCTACGAGTTCAAGATCGATCTCGCGATGAATACCGGACTTTCGCGACATTTCTGCCCCTTTCTTGTCAACCCATGTCAAGAGCTTGCACAAGCAGGGGCCGCCACGCTTCTCTTGTTCAGAACATTCGATATGCATCGTGCATCCTGGAGATCTGAGATGCTGTGGACATGTCCCCGCTGCAACTTCAAGCGAATTCGCTGGAACCCTGACACCTGGTCTGAAGCACAGGTCGGCGCGATCGTCCGCAACCGGTGCTTGGGCAAGCCCTCAATTGAGCTGGATGGCGCCCGGGGATTTGTCTTCCTCGGTGGGAGCTACGCAGCGGACACGCAGATTCGCTGCCCAAAGTGCCGCACCCGGTTCTACCCAGGAGACTCCAGCCAGAACTCTCCCGCCTCCAAGAGCAGCGCCCGACCCATCGGCCGGTGACACCCGTCGAGCAAGGCATGCCGCTCGATCATTCCCGTCGACCCTTGCGGCGAAACCAAGCGCGTCTCAGCTCATGGGTACAGCCCAAGAGACACAGGCAGTGGTGCACGATCAGCCACACCCAGCCACGCAGGCCCAGGGACGGACCCCAGACCACCGTCACGCTGACTGCCAAGAGCATCCAGCTGACCGCACACACGAAGCCCACATCGAAGACGCGTGCCTCGGATGGCTCGCGGCCGGGTAGGGGAGGCAAGATAGAGTGCTGGCGGTCAGATGAGATGGACGGTCTCCAAGAGGTCGCGCAGACAGGATAGCCCAACAGATGTCTGCGAGCGTCATGTCCGAGACCCACCCACCGTACCGTGCCATCACCATCGCCCCCGCCCATGCCGGGGCGGGTCGACGCCTACCTGGCCGCGCGCTTCTCCAGCTGGTCGCGCTCGGCCGTGCAGAAGGCCATCCGGCGGGGTGAGATCACCTCAGACGGCCGTCGGGTCAAGGCCTCCATGCGGCTCGAAGCACTGGAGGTCCTGAAGATCTACACCCCCGGCTATGCACCGGAAGGTCCACCCCCACCCGTGCCGCCCATCTTGTTCGAAGACGACCGACTGCTCGTCATCAACAAGCCGCCGGGGCTCCTCGCCCATCCCGCTGGAGACCGCTTTGCCTATGCGGTCATCGGGCTCATGAAGACCGCCCGACCCGACCACCGCATCGACATCTGTCACCGACTGGACCGAGACACCAGCGGCGTGATGGTGTTGACCAAGGACCTGGCCGCCAATGTCGACGTGAAGGCCCAGCTTCGAGAGCGCAGCGCTCACCTGCAGAAGACCTACCTGGCCCTGGTCCGCGGCCAGCCAGACTGGACCGAGCAGGACGTGCAGGCGCCCATCGGGGACCGCCTCGACACAGAGATTCGCCTCCGCCGCGGGGTCACGGAAGACGGTCTGGCCGCCCGTACCGTGTTCCATGTCGTCCAGCGCCTCGAGGGTCACGCTCTGGTCCGATGCCACCTGCACACCGGTCGCACACACCAGATTCGGGTCCACCTGGAGCACCTGGGACACCCCATCCTGGGCGACAAGGTCTATGGCCAGCCAGATCGCGTCTTCCTCGAGTGGCATGAAGAAGGTCCCAGCGACTTCGTGCGGTCTCACGCGCGCTTTCCGCGCCAGTGTCTCCACGCGTGGACGCTGCGGCTGCGTCATCCAGACGGAGAGCCGCTTCAGCTCGAGGCGCCGCTGCCCGCGGACATGCAGGCAGTGGTGGACGGTGCGCCGCCCGAGTGGCCACCCGAGCTTCCCATGACACCAGACATGGAAACCCTGTCCATGGACCCAGCAGACAGGTAGAGTCAAGCCGTCTGGAGAGTCCATGTCGACGCCCGCACTGCTGCTCATCGCTGCACTTGCGACACCCGGTGCCAGTGAAGCCAAGCCGAGCCCACCCCCAGCGGAGGCGGCTGCGACCCAGCCCGTGACCACGATGGCGGGGACCGTCTCTGCTCGCTCCGAGCCGCTCACCATCACACCCGAGCGCCTCGCACGGATCACGTCCTACAACACCGCCCGACTCACTGTTCGCGACGAGACCGAGCTCCGGGGCGCCACCACGGCCCTCGCCGTGAGCCAGCCCGCGATGGTCGGAGCCACCGGCCCCGGCGTCGTGGTGATCGATCCCGTCTTCACGGTCCAGACCTGGGGCATCTATCGGGGCACGACCCGCCTCGACCCCGCCCCCTTCCTTCGGGAGACCGGCGAGACCTTCCGCGCCTCGGACATCGAGCGTCGGATCGCGCGCGACCGCCGCAAGTCCCGGCGCTGGATGATGGTGGCGGGCGTGGGTGCGGCCAGCATCGCAGCCGGCGTGATCCAGTCCGACCAAGCCGAGAACCTCCCCGAGCAGCTCCTTGCCGACCAGCTCACCTTTGGTGGCATCGGACTCGGCGTGGCCGGCCTCATGGGCGCCTCGTTTCCAGCAAGCCGCGCCACCCGCCTCGCGCACTACCCCAGCGCCGTGATGGACCGGGAAGACGCCGAGGCCATGGTGGAGCGGCACAACACCGCTCTGCGGGAAAGACTCGGACTCACGCCCGAAGACCTCCTGCTCATTGAGCTTGCGGAGTCTCTGTAGGCAGTGCGTCGCTCAGGATCGGCTGCGTCCGCGGCGCACCACCCGGGGGGCCGCCGTCCAGCCTTCGGACCACGCCTCCCAGCACGACATCACCGCATCGGGGGCATGGACCCAGAGCCACTCACAGGCCGTGCGCACCACCAGCTCGCTCCGGTCGCGCAGGACGTCTTCCCACGTCATCCGGCGATCGTGCCGCCGCAGGCGCTGATACTCCAGCACCACCCGCCGCTGCAGGATCTGCGGGTCGGGGAGGGAGGGCAGGGGCAGAGCACACGCGAGCCACCATCCATCCGGGTGCCGGACCGCCCGCCCGAGCACATAGGGCGCCTCCGGAACCCCGGTGACCGGCCCCTCGGGGAGGCTCCGACGGGCCAAGGGAAGGAGTGGCTCGAGGCTGCCGTCTTCGCAGGGACGCCAGAGCATCATGGGCGACCGAAGCACAGCGATGAGACCAGACTTGATGACCCCATCGACCTTGGGCTTCGTCCGACCCGGGCGGCTCATCGGACGAATCGACGGCGGGAAAACCGGCGAGAAGGACATGACCGCACCACTGTAGACCCGCAGACGACGGGGCAGATCGAGCATCGACCACGGCCCGAACACACGCGGCGGCGCCATCAGTCCCAGGGACGGCACCCAGTCTTCTGCCAGGTCACAGATGACGTCATCGGAGAGCGGAGCCATCGCCGGGCGAGCCGGCCGCTGGTCGTGCCGAAGGTCATGGTTCACGACCAGCCTGCTGGCCGCCGAGTCGGTCGCGCCCCACGGCTGTCGACCGGCCAGGATGTCGAAGTAGGCCTCGAGGAATTCCGCGTCGGCCGCCAGAAACTCCGACTCCGACAGCCGGGCAGGGCGCACCCACTTCAGGTACTGGGCAAAGGTGGCCGGATCCGCAATGCCCTCGTCGCCGGCGAAGGGGTCTTCCGGACGCAGCTCCTCTGGCCAGGCGCGCTCGATGCGCGGCGGCAGCGACCAGACCGCCGCAAGGCGGGTCATCGCCGACCCCAGTGGGCGGGATCGGTGACCCGGGCAGCCTCGGCATGTCGGCGGCGAATCAGCTCACCCAGCTCGGTCGGCGCGCTGACATAGACCTCGGGGCCAAAGCCCATCACCCAGTTCACCAGCTCCGCAGCCACACCCACGTGCATGGACAGCTGGATGCTGCCATCGGGCAGACGCTCGATCTCCTGGGAGGGGTGCCAAAGGCGCTCCTGGATGTAGGGTGCCACCCGCCTGTGGAAGCGCAGCACCACATCTTGAGGTGTCGCCCCGATGATCCCAAAGGAGTTCGCGAAGAGGTCGTTCGGGTCGTAGTCCTCCGGATAGTCGAAGTGAACGCCGCGACTGCGCCGGAAGCTGCGAAAGCGGTCGATGGCGAACTTCTTGATGTGCCCCTCGGCACCCAGATCGCGGGCAAAGAGGTACAAGCCCTGCTTGTAGATCGCCAGCGTGAGTGGCTCGAGGTCGTAGGGGCGGGTGGTCCCCCCCACCTTGGCGTAGAAGGCCGTGGCCGGGTTCTGATAGACCACCGCAGAGAGCACCTCGTCGATGAGGTCGGCATCGCGGGTGTGGTCTTTTCGATGCTCGGGAACCGCCAGGAACTTTCGGTCGATGTCACCCGCCGTGGTGATGGCCTCACCCCCGAGCATGGTGAAGGCCTCGAGGGCATCGTCCATGTCTTCTGCGAAGCCGGTACCCTCGAGGAAGCGGAAGGCAGACCGGCCGAATTTGAGGGAGATCATCTCCAGCAGGCTCACCTGCACACGCTGCCGACGGTAGCTCGCCGCCATCCACAGGCGCCGATCCGGGCCCCGACCCTCGCTCTCGAGGGGAAGCCCGAGGTCTCGTAGATCGGAGACATAGCGACGAAAGGTGCGGTCATCGAGGCCAAAGCGGTCCATCAGGTCATGGGCGTTGGCACCGCCGGGATCCTGAAGGGCTTCCAGGATCCGCACGAACTTCTGCGACTTGTTGAGCTTCGAGTCGTCTCGTTGGGCGTGGTTCAGGGGCTGGGCCACGTACAGACTCCTGGGCGGTGGCAGAGGCGGACCTCGACCTCGTATGCCGTCGATCTGGGCCCGGCCGGACTTTTTTTGACCGAAACAAGAGGGCTCAGACCGGGGAGGGGATCCTGACAACCCCACCGCACGGGGTAGGAGAGCGCGCCCAGACAGACCGGAGCCTCCATGCGCTTTCTTCACTCCATGGTCCGCGTAAGAGACCTCGACGCCTCCATTCACTTCTACTGCGACCTGCTCGGGCTGCGAGAGGTCCGCCGCCGCGATGTACCGCGGGGCCGGTTCACGCTGGTCTTTCTCGAGACCCCAGCATCCGCTGACGGGGGCGACACCGCACAGATCGAGCTCACCCACAACTGGGACCAGGAAGAGCCCTACACGGGCGGCCGCAACTTCGGCCACCTGGCCTTCGCCGTCGATGACATCTACGCCCTGTGCCAGAAGCTCCAGGCCGCAGGCGTGGTGATCAACCGTCCACCCCGCGACGGTCGCATGGCCTTCGTCCGCTCACCCGACAACATCAGCGTCGAGCTGCTGCAGGCCGGCGAGCCCCTGCCACTGCAGGAGCCGTGGATCAGCATGGGCAACACCGGAAGCTGGTAGAGCCGGTCACCCACCGCGCAGTCGCAGCGCGCCCGATCTCAGTACCGAAGCTCACTGAGACGCAGCGCCATGCCCCGACCGTAGCTCGGGTCGCGCTTGAGGTTGTTGATGATGGCCTCGAGCTCACCGGCATCGAGCCAGATCCCCGCATCCGACACATCGATGTGGACGCCCTTGTACTTCTCAACCCGCATCGGTGTACCAGAAGCTGGGCAGGTCAGGACCCGTGCGGGGTCGACTGGAGGGTTCTGCTCCCGACGAAACAAGTCCATCCAAGGGAAGCCCAGCGCATCCTTTCGCGCGGCCTCGGTGAGGCGGAACAGCTCGGTGCGATCCAGAAAGATGCCGTGGGGAGAGACATCGATCGTGACTCCGTCTCGCTCTTCCTGACGCATGGGTTCATCACAGATAGGACACGTACGCACGGGCAACCTCCGGTCTCCTGGCGTTCCTATTCACGTACGGCGTGATTGCAATGACCTTCCAGTCGACCCGCTCCCACGCCAACGATCTGATCCGCATGCTGGAGTCCCCATGACCCCCTTCGTCGTGATTCTCGATGAGGCACTCGTCCACCACGACAGCGAGACCATCGAGGCGCGCATCCCCCCCACCAGTCGACCGGCCGCGATCGAGGCACTCTCCGAGGACCGCATCCTCGCGGCCATGGCCAGACGCATCTTCTCGGCCGGGTTCCGGTGGAGCGTAGTCGCCAAGAAGTGGCCAGAGATCGAGGCCGCCTTCGACCACTTCGACGTGGCCACCGTCGCTGCCTACGAGGCCGAGAAGGTGTCCCAGTTGAGAGAAGATCGCCGCATCATCCGCCACCCGGGGAAGATCCGCGCCATCATCGAGAACGCATCCCGCATGGAGACCCTCGCCGAGGAATCCCACTCCGTCGCCCGATGGATCGCCCGCTGGCCCGAGGACGACGTGGTCGGTCTGTGGCACGCCCTCGCCAAGCGCTTCACGATGATGGGCGGAGCAAGCGGCCCGTACTTCCTGCGCTCCATCGGCCGAGACACCTTCATGCTCACCCCTGATGTTCTCACCGCTCTGGCCGCCCACGGCGTCTACACCGGTAAGGGCACTGGAAAGCGTGACCAGCGAGCCATTCAGGAACAATTCAACCGATGGCGCGAGGAGACCGGACGCAGCTATGCTGCCCTGTCGATGGTCCTCGCCTCCGCCACCGGTCCACGCGACCGACCCTGAACACCCAGTCCATGCACCACAGCCGCACTCCGATGACATCGTGGTGTTACCACTGCAGCATCCAGACTTGAGGTATTGTCGCTCTGATTGTGGAGACCTGCGTGCCCGACCATCAACAGAGCCAGACCAGCCAGACGTCGTCGTCGTCGTCGTCCAGCTCCCAGCGCTCGGGCGGCAACGGCAGCTCGGGCAGCGGAAATGCAGCCGCTCTCGAGCAGGTGGTGGTCTACCTCACGCAGAACAACACCCGGCACGAAAAAGATGAGATCCCAGAGACCCTGGCCGCCTTGCAGAAGGCAGACAGCCTGGGCCTCGGCAAGAAGACCCTCCTCCCCATCTCCGACCCCTTCGCCAACGGCCACCAGACCTACAACTACGCCATGGGCGAAGAAAAGGCCTCGGCCCTGAGCTGGTGGCACGACGACGACGCTCTGAAGAGCGGTCAAGCCCGGCTCAACGGCGAGGTGCTCGACCTCGGCGCCTCTGAGTACGCAGACGGCGACAACCTGGAGTTCCTCGCCAAGGTGCAGCGCGACTGGCGCACGATGATGTCGCACATCGGCCTGTCCGATGAAAAATGCGATGAGGTGGTGGCGGCACTGCTCACCGACGCCGATGGCAAGGCCAAGCTCACCGACTCCGGCGGCCGGGCCACCAATGAGCTGATCCAGCTCATCAGCGTGCTGAACCGGGCGGAGAACGGCGAGTTCGAGATCTCCTCTCTCGTGCTCTCGGGCCACCACTACTCGGGCTCCGATGAGCTCTTTGGTGAGCTACCGGGCCACAACTACGACACCGCTCCACGGGTCGGCGACACGCTCAACATGCACGACATCGAAGCCCTGAAAGACGTCTTCCCCAAGGCATACAGTCAGGTCGACAGCTTCATGTTCAGCGCGTGCAACACCCACAAGCTGGGCATGAAAGACGACGAAGGCAACGGCCTGTCGACCCCAGAGTGGGTGTCCGGCGTCTTCCCCGAGGCCTCCAAGATGGCCCACTGGGAAGGCATCGCACCCGGCTCCGACACCGCGGCCTTCTGGTCGGGTGAGTTCATGCTCGACGTGGCCAAGGAAGACAGCGGCCAGACCAGCGCCTTCAACGACGCCATGTGGCGGAACACCAAGAAGGGCCAGAACAAGCGCTTCGAGAAGGGCGAAGACGGCACGTTCACCGATGTGAACAACTCGCGAAACGGCAGCTCCTAAGTCTACAATGACTACAAGGGACTGCGAAACAGCGCGGGAGAAGACTACACCCGCCGCTCCGACCTGATGCGCTACATCAAGAAGTAGGCCCCGCGGCCGCCACGGTCCGCTGGATGCACCCGCCGTGCGCACGATAGGGCCGCTCCATGCCCAGCTTCCTCACACGCGTCCAGGCCCTTCCCCATCTTGGCCTCGGCGTGTCCACCGAGTACGGCGCGACCGACCGTGCGCACGCGCTCGATCCGGTGGCCCTCCGCCAGGAACAACCAGAATATGCGGCCTTTCTGGAGGTAGGAGTGGAGGTCTCGGTGGGACTCGACACCCACGCCATACGCTGGGCCGAGCGAGGCTGGCCGACCACCTACCACTTCCTCGACGTCAACCTCGACGACCCCGCGGACTTCAGCCCCACCTGGCTGGAGCAGGTGCGACAGCTCCGCGACGTGCTCAAGCCCGCGTGGATGTGCGGCGATGCCGGCCTGTGGCACCTCGGGCGCCGAGACCGCGGGCACATGCTGTTGCTGCCGCCGGTGCTGCTGCCAGAAGCGGTCCAGCCCATGGCCGATGGCATCGCCGCTCTGCGTGACGCCACCGGCCTTGAGGTGCTGCCCGAGAACCCACCTGGAGCCGCGTTCCTGGGCACCATGCACCTGCTCGACTTCTTCGGCCAGGTCGCGGAGGCCGCCGACACCGGCGTGCTCATCGACTGCGCCCACCTGGCCATGTTTCAGCGCGCGCGCGGACTGTCGCCCCTCGCCGGCCTCGACGGCTTTCCCGTAGACCGCCTGGTCGAGCTGCACATCGCCGGCGGCACGGTGCGGGACCACGCGGGGCTGTCATGGGTCGACGACGACCACGGCGGCGATGTCCTTCCCGAGACCTGGGAGATCGCCGAGTACCTGACCGCCCGCGCCACCAACCTCAAGGCTGTGGTCATCGAGTGTGAGCGCAATCCAATCGACGTGGTCCGCCCCCTCTTTGGCGCAGCAGCCGCCCGCTGGGCCCGAGCGCAGACATGACCGGCCTTCCGATACACATTCGGGCGCTCCAGGTGGTGATGCTCCGACTGTCCATCGATCCCGCGTGGGGAACGCGCCTGTACGCAGGCCAGCCGAGCGAGCGGGTGATCGATCTGTCTGGTGGGCCGTACACCCTGACAGACGCGGACCTGGAGCTCATCCGAGCCGTCGATCGCCGCGCCTGGACCACGGACCGCTACCGCCGCGCGCGACTCGTGCAGTCTGTGGTTCAAGAGTATTCGGTCACCACCGCCATGATGGGTGTTCCTGTGGTGGATCGGTTCTTCGGGACCGCCGCCTTCGCACACGTGCTGGGTCACCGCGGCTCCATGGCCGAGGGCTTTGGAGACTGGGTGGTCACGCAGGCAAGCGGAGGACAGCGTGACATCGCGCGCCTCGAGTCCACCGTCTGCCGGGCCCGCCGTGGGGAGCGCCCCCCTGGAACCGGCTACGTCACGCGCCCTGGATGCGAGGGCGTGGCACTGCCTGAGGGCACCCTGGCCGCCTGGCAGGAGGGCACCGCCACCCTGGGAGGCAACCCTGTCGCCGCCGCTGCGGAAGGCCGTCGCTGGACGCCTCCCCCCCTCGGAAAGGCGATCGAGCACCTCCTCATCGAGCGCCAAGCCTCCGGCGGCTTGGGGGTACACGTGCTCTCCGCAGGCGTGGTGGGGCTGCTGGAGTTCTGTCGGCGCCCCCGCTCTCGGAGCGCACTCAACCGCCAGGCACGGCGCCTTCGGATCGGGAAGAAGGAGGTCGGGAAGGTCCTCCGGCGGATGCTCTCCGAGGACATGCTCATCGAGCAGGCCTGAGCGGTCGCGCACCCGGTTGCTCACCAGTCCAGGTCCACCTCGATCTCCTGTCCATCCCGCTCCACGAGCATGGAGACCCCCGGCCCGTCCCAGTGTCCCAGCACCAGCTGCATGAAGGTGTCCGCGTTTTCACCCAGTCGAGCACCCACGTCGAAGCCCGCCACCAGCACGCCTGTGATCGCATCTCCCGGCATCAGGCCTGCCGCCTCGGCCGGACTGTCTGGCTCGACATCCTGCACCGTCAGCGCCCCACCCTCGACACCAATGCTGAAGCCGTTGGTCTCCAGGGCGGTGGCATCGCTCGTCTCAACCTCCACCCCATCGGTGATGGCCCCATCTTCTACCGTGACCATCGTCCGGACGTGGGGCGTGAGGAAGTAGCAGAGCTCCCACTCCCCCGCGGGCAGGCCCTCAAAGCGAAACGCGCCCTGGTCGTCGGTCTCCGCAAAGAACGGGGTCGAGCGGGCACCTCCCTCTCCTTCCTTGATCGCCAGGACCGGCGCCTTCGTCTGCGGCTCTCCGGTGAGCCCATCGCTGACCACGCCCTCGATGCTGCCACCGGCCATCATCTCCACATCGCCCATGTCGGTTGTCTGCCGTCCAGACACCCGGACGGGATCGAACACCCGCTTCAGGGTTCCCATCCCTTCCGTGGGCGCCTCGACAAGCAGCTCCCAGTCGCCGTCGACCAGCCCGCGCACCTCAAAGCGCCCCTCGACATCGCACCGCGCCTCGTGCCCGGCCACGATGCCCCGCGGGAGGTCTTCGAGACCCGTGGGCAGGCGCAACACCGCGACCTCACAGCGCTTCACGGGTACGCCTCCTCCCAAGACCCTGCCCACCAGCACACCGGAGTCGCGAAAGTCGAGCCAGGCCTCATCTTCATCCGGCTGCACGATGGTGGAGTGCCCCCCTCCTCGAATCGCCGCCGGCCCCTCGATCCCGTCACAGTCGCAGATGAGCTCGCCTGTGCGGGTGTCGAACGTGCACGGGTCTGCGAAGGGCATCAGCAGAGAGGTGCACTGCACGAGCATCTCGTTGCAGATGTCGTCGGGCATGCCCGCACACCACACCCGCACCTCACGCACCGCGCTCAGCGTGAAGTCCACGTCTTCGATCACGTGTCCCGGCGCCACCACAACCTGTGGATGCTGCATCGGGCCCCGACCGTGGGAGGGCGACAGGCCCGAGTCGCCCTCTTCTTCGATGATGTCCGCATGGGTCAGCCAGCGACTCGCTGCACGCGTGGTGTAGCCAAACTTCTTCACGTCCAGCGTCATCAGGAAGCGCTCTGTGCCGACCAGCGGCACGCGCATTCGGTAGCGACCAGAGGCATCGGTGGTCACCGCGGTGGTGTCGTCTCGATCGAAGCGTACCGAGGCGTCTGCGATCGACCGCCCCCCCGCATCCCGCACGGTTCCCGAGACCTCCACAGCTGGCAGAAACGCGATCAGCACATCGGGCCGATCATCTGGCAGGACACGAACCGTACGACCACTGCTGACGAGAACATCGTGAAAAGCAGAGACCTCAATGCTTCCACAAGCGATGTCATCAAAGATGACCACACCAGTGGGGTCGGAGACGCCCTCCACCATCCAGTGTCCGTCACGGGCATCTGCCATGCGAAGCGAGACCTCCACATCCGACAGCGGCTCCCCACCGGCCACCTTCGTCTGGACTGCCAGTCCACAGCCGGTCCGCTCTGCGAGCACCGGGCCATCGGTACGGGTCACCAGTGTCCGTCGCGGACGCTCGCGAAGGTCGTCGGCCGTCGCCTCCGGATGGAGCGCATCGTAGATACCCGCACCCAACACCGCCACCACGATGACCACAAGCACGACCAGTACACCCACCGCATACAGTACCCGCCGCAACCATCGACTCTGGGCCATCGCATCTCCAAGGCGCGCACCGCTGCGCGGTCCACGGCGGTACCGCTCCTGCCTGCAGGGTATTTCACAGACGCACTGCGCACGCGTCGCGAAGCGTCACAGTACCACCGCCGTCACCACACCACGTGCCGCGCCTACGATGCCAGGGGCCGATACGGAATCCCCATCCGACCCCGACTGAAATTCATGCCATGGCCGACGGCCACGTACTCATCGTCCTCCATGGGCAGCCACACGTTGGTGCCCTCGGCGATGACCTCACTCGACACCAACAGGTGCTGGACGATTCCATCTTCTACCGCCTTCTCGCACCGGTCTTCATGGAAGGCCCAGCAGGTGTCGCGCTCGGGGCACCGCGACTTGTAGGTGGAGAAGTACAGGTCGACGCCGCGCCGGTAGCCCACGAGCACACGGCCATTGGTGAGCAGCAGGTTGAGCTTGGTGGGACGCTTCGGATCGACCGAGTCCGGCGCCGCGATCTCGACGAGGTCTCGAATGGTGCTGCGCAGGGCCTCCACCACATGACCCGCGGTCACGCCGGGGTGCTGCACATCGGAGACCACACGGGCCAGCCGACTCATCACCACGTAGAAGAAGCGCTCGCTGTCTGTGCCGCCCAGCACATAGCGCCGAAAGCGTGGATCGATGAGGGCTTCGAGGCGGTCGCGCACGGCCGGGTCCGAAAAACCGCAGATCTGACCGTTGTGGGCAAAGGTCCAGGCGCCGTGCTGGAACGGGTGGCAATTCAACACCCGAACAGAGCCCGCAGTCGCCTGGCGGATGTGGGCCAGGAACGTGCGGGTGCTGACGACCGCACTCACCTCTCGAAAGAGGGTGTCTCCCAGAGCACGGGCATCATTGCGGACCACCTGGGGAAAGCGATCGACATAGAACGCCACACCCCAGCCATCTTTGTGCTGCGTAGACTGTCGCGCCATCGCGTTCTCCGCCGCCACCAGCGAGTGGTGGACGGCGGAGTCGATGGCGGACCGAAATCCGTACAGACGACACATGTCAACCTTCCATGCTGACTTCTCGGACTGGCACGGGCCAGCTCAGAGAGGTCAGGGACCCCAAGTCTGGACGACATAGGCCGCCACATTGCCCGCATCGGTCGGGTCCGAGATCACGCCCGGCATGGTCCCTGATCCATTGAGCACGATGTCGACCATCTGCGCTTCGGACTTACCTGGAACCACATCTGCCATCGCGGGACCTGACCGGCCTTCTCCCGAGGCACCATGGCATCCCGAGCAGCTGGTTCCGTAGACACCTTCACCCGCCACGGGATCGCCGCCTTCGCCTTCGCCTTCGCCTTCGCCTTCGCCGTCGCCTTC
>Ga0115012_10001264_pt1 | contig 14716 bp, 15 predicted proteins | sample TroAtlMetagenome_FD_88706 | JGI IMG/M metagenome (GOLD analysis project Ga0115012, IMG submission 88706) | Marine eukaryotic phytoplankton communities from Atlantic Ocean - Tropical Atlantic ANT10 Metagenome | ecosystem: Environmental > Aquatic > Marine > Oceanic | place: Tropical Atlantic...
AAAAAATTATTTATATCTTTACTGTCTATGCAAAAGGATTTTATTATCACGATGGCCTGGCCTGAGGGAATGGTTGCAGCACCAGGCTCTTGGTACGATAAATTTGCATCAAAAAATGGTAAATATAGGGTTGGACATTCGGCCCTTATATTGATAGATTCAAAAACAAAGAAAGCATGTTATTTTGATTTTGGAAGATACCATACTCCAAAAGGATATGGCAGAGTAAGAGATTTTGAAACAGATGCGGATGTTAATCTAATGAATGCAGAAATTCGAAATGGACAAGTTTTAAACATTAAAAAAATTTTATTTCAAGTATCTTCAATGAAATCAACTCATGGCGAGGGGAAGCTGTATGCCGCACTGATAGGATCCGTAAGTTTTAAAAAGGCATTTTATGCCGCTAAAAAAATGCAAGATAGGGGAGCTATCCCTTATGGGCCTTTTATATTAAAAGGCTCAAATTGCTCTCGTTTTGTTGCCTCTGTAATAAAATCTTCTAACCCCTCAGTTGTCAAAAAATTAAGATTTAGTTTGCCTTTTTGTATTTCTCCTTCTCCAAAAAGAAATGTATCTATTTCTAATCATCATTATTATGTAATAGATGGACAAAAATGTATTAAAGTTAAAAAGAGTAGGCTAAAGTCATATTTTAGTAGTATTGAGATATAATGAAAATTCCTTTAAACATATCTAATAATGCCCAACTAATTGAAGGAATAGGCGCAAGCTCCTGGTTCACTATAGTTGCAGAAAAAAAACTTTATAGAATTGAAAGATTCTCTATCGAAGGAGTATTAGAATGCTCCGGTCTTTTTAAGGTAAAACCATCTAATTTTCAGATTGCTGAAAAGTATAAATTCACCTATCTTTCTCATTGCAAAGAGTGTAGTATAATTCAAAACAATCAGACATTTAAATTTTTTAAAAGTGAAAATTAAGATTTATGGTGCTAATTGGTGCTCAGATTGTGTTAGCGCAAAAGACTTTTTAAAATCTAAAGGCATTGAATTTCAATATATTGATATAGCTGAAAATCAGGAGGCTATAAAAATTATAGAGAGTATAAATTCCGGCAAGAGGATTGTTCCAACAATTGATATTGATGGAAAAATTTATGTAAATCCAGGAATTAGTAAGTTGAGTGAAATTATCAAACAATAAACGCTATTTTTGGCATATTCAAAATTTAATAAATGAGTGATTCAATTAAGCATGAATGTGGTGTGGCCCTTTTACGATTATTAAAACCATTAGAGTTCTATCAAAAAAAATACGGAACATCTCTTTATGGGCTGAATAAAATGTATTTGTTAATGGAAAAACAGCATAATCGTGGTCAAGATGGCGCAGGGATTGCTAATGTAAAGTTAGATGCTGAGGTAGGTAAAAGATATATAAGTAGAAAAAGGTCCGTCGCCCCCCAACCTTTAAAAGACCTTTTTCATCAGGCTAACAAAAGATTTATTGATTTACAAAAAGATGAGCCTGAAAAATTAAAAAACTCAAAATGGTTGAAAAAAAACATGCCTTTTACTGGAGAGTTGTTTTTAGGCCACTTAAGATATGGAACTTTTGGAGGGAACACTATAGAGCATTGTCATCCATTTTTGAGGCAAAACAATTGGAAAACTAGAAATCTAGCTCTTGCCGGAAATTTTAACATGACTAATGTTGATGAGCTTTTTCAGCAATTAGTTGATTTAGGGCAACATCCAAAGGAGATGTCAGATACCGTAACAATATTAGAAAAAATAGGTCATTTTTTAGATGAAGAGAACGATGCTATTTATTATAAACACAAAGATAATTTTAGTAAAAAGGAGATAACAAAAGTCATTGAGGACGAGCTTAATTTACAAGAAATATTAGTGCAATCAGCAAAATATTGGGATGGGGGCTATGTTATATGTGGACTTTTGGGACATGGAGATGCATTCGCTCTTAGAGACCCAAACGCAATACGGCCAGCCTATTATTATAAAGATGACGAAATAGTTGTTGTTACATCTGAAAGACCTGTAATACAAACAGCATTTAACATAAAGGAAGACAGAATTCGTGAGATTAAACGAGGCTGTGCATTAATTATTAAAAAGGACGGAACTGTTGAAGAAAAGAAGGTTCGGGAGCCTTTAGAAAGAAAGGCATGCTCTTTTGAAAGAATTTATTTTAGCAGAGGAAATGATAAAGATATTTATCGAGAGAGAATAGAGCTTGGAAAAAAGATTTTTCCAAAAGTTTTAGATGCAATTGATAAAGACATGAAAAACACCGTTTTTTCTTACATTCCAAATACAGCGGAGGTTTCTTATTTTGGACTTTTAAAAAGCTGCAATAAATATTTAAACCAAGTAAAAACCAAAAAAATACAAGAGTTAGGAAACCACCCTACTAATGAGCAGCTTACAAAAATCATGGAAATTTCTCCTAGAGCAGATAAGATTGCTATTAAAGATGCAAAATTAAGAACCTTCATTACATCTGATGCTGGCAGAGATGATTTAGTAGAACATGTTTATGATGTAACATATGGACAAGTTAAACAGACGGATAATTTAGTTATGATTGATGACAGTATTGTTAGAGGGACGACATTAAAAAAATCTATTATTAGAATTTTAGACAGATTAAATCCTAAAAAAATCATAGTTGTTTCTTCTGCACCTCAAATAAGGTATCCGGATTGTTATGGTATTGATATGGCCAAAATGGGAGATTTTATTGCTTTTCAGGCTGTAGTTTCATTACTTAAAGAAACAAATCAAGAAGATCTTTTAACAGTGATTTATAAAAAATGTCTAGCACAAAAAACCCTTCAAAAAGAAGAAATGGTAAATTATGTTAAAGAGATATATAGTGTTTTTACAGCAGATGAAATTTCAGAAAAGATATCAGAATTATTAACCCCCAAAAGCACGAATGCTGTTGTAAAGATTATTTATCAATCTATAAGTGATTTGCATGATTCTTGTCCTAATCACACAGGAGACTGGTATTTTACCGGAAACTACCCTACTCCCGGAGGGAACAAGGTAGTTAACAGTGCTTTTATAAATTATATTGAAGGGAAAAACCAAAGAGCCTATTAACTAATTCAAGAGGCTAAATTATTTTTTTTCAGTAGTATAAACTTTTCCTTGCCACCAGAATCTCTGCTCTTTTGATGATCCGTATTGATTAACAGCCATATCAAAAGCAGAGCCAAATGAATGCATATCAAAAACTGGAAGCAGATCTCCTAAATACTTTTTCATTTGTAATTTTTTAACAATCGTTTTGGGCCCCGCTTTATTTATATTCATTTTTTCTTTATGTTTTGGAGCAATTGTCATTTCATCAATTAAATGCTTTGCTCCAGCAAATTTATCAATAATGAACATAATATATCTAATATCTACAGATATAGTTCTTTGAATTTCTTTTTCAAAAGCTATATCGCCACTCATAGCCTCCCAATTCCCATCAAATGCTGTGCCAACAATCTCTCCCCAAGCATTTATAACCGGAGAGCCAGAGTTGCCTCCCGTAATATCGTTATTAGAAATAAAATTAACTCTTAGGTTTCCATCATTGTCGGCATATTCACCATAATCACCAATCTCATATAGTTGTTTTAATTTCTTAGGGACATAAAATTCTTCATTAGTACTGTCTTCTTTTTGCATAACACCATCAATAGTTGTGAAGTAGTTATAGTGCATTGCCTCCCCAGGTTTGTAATCTCCGACATTTCCGTAGGTAGCACGCATAGTTGAGTTGGCGTTAGCATAGTATTTTTTGTTTGGGTTCATTTTTCTGAGCCCCGCAATAAATAGCCTGTTTCCTTTTTTTAGCTTCTCTCTTACAAGGGCCCTTTTTGAAGAGATTTGATTAATATATTGATTGTAAATAGACACTATGGTTTTATAAGCGGGGTCTCTTTCAATAGTGCTCTTCATCGGTCTATCTAAAAATGCAAAGAATTTTTCTTTTGAGGAAAGGACGGATCGTTTAAAAGTATTTTTCGCATACCAATCAAAATCTAAACTTTTAAATCCAAATAATTGATTTTCAATTTTTTTAAACACTGGAGCATGCTGTGATTTAGAAACATTATAATAATACATTTCTAGCATAGAAGCAAATAATTCTTGATCAATAGAGGGGCTATAATTCTTGTAGAAATCTATTGCTTCTTTTTTAAGAAGTCTTAATTTTCTATTTTTTTCTTTTTTATCTTTTGGCAGACTAGAGATAGCTCTGTGAACTTTAAGGGCCCAATACATAATTTCTGCACCTCCAAATATAGCTTCATTTAAATATATTCTGCTAAGTTCAATATTTTGGTTGGCTTGGTAAGCACTCTCAATTAAATCTAACGCCTCTCCATAATTTGCGAATATTAATGAGTCACTAACCCAATCTCTAAAATCATTTTCAATTTCTACTTTCTTGTCAACCACTTTCATCGCTTTTAACCCTTTTGATTGCCCAATATAGTATTTCCAGTAGTTTGAAGTCCTGGCATATTTTGAAGCATATTGTATTTTAATTTTTTTAGAGCTTTTCATTCCTGCCTGCATAATTGATAATTTTTCATTACGGATATCAATAATAGCTGGATTTGTAATATTTAAAGCTTGTTTAATTCCATAAGAAGTTAAATACCTATTAGTTGACCCTGGGTATCCAAAAATCATAGTGTAATCCCCATTTTCTACTCCCTCTAGTTGGATTGGCAAATGATGTTTTGGTTTATATGGGATGTTTTCTATAGAGTATTCGGCAGGCTTCCCATCAGGCCCAGAATATATTCTGTAAAGGGCAAAGTCACCAGTGTGTCTTGGCCACATCCAATTGTCTGTATCGCCACCAAACTTACCGATTGCTGAAGGCGGAGCACCTACTAGCCTCACATCTTTAAATACTTCATAAGTAAACACATAAAAATCATTGCCCCCAAAAAAAGATTTTACTTTTGCATTATAATGTGTATCAGTTGTTTTCTCTGCAATAATTTTTTTCGAAAATTCTTTGATTTTTTCAGATCTTTCTTTTTCGGTCATTTCAGAATTAAGCTCGGAATTAATTCTTTTAGTAACATCTTCAATTTCTATTAAGAATGTGGCTGTTAAGCCTTCATTTTTCAACTCTTCGGATTGATTCATCGCCCAAAAACCATATTTCAAATAATCATTACTTACACTTGAATGCTCTTGAATAGAGCCAAAAGCACAATGATGGTTAGTTAGCATTAGCCCCTCAGACGAGATCATTTCTGCAGTACAAGAACCCCCTCCCAAAGATACAATTGCATCTTTAAGCGATGAGCTGTTAACATTATACAAATCATCTGCTGTAAGTTTTAATCCTTTCGCCTGCATGTCAGTTTCATTCATGGCCTTCAGCAATTGCGGCAACCACATCCCTTCATCCGAAAAAGCTGAAAATGAGAAAATTATGCATGTTAAAAGTGTTATAAAAATGTTTTTCATATTTAATTGGCTTATGTTTATTGCAAATGTAATTAAACAACTTTTCTGAATCAACTCAACTCATGCGAGTTTAAAATTAGATATTAACAATAATAAATTAGTGTATTTTTGCTGTAATTATGAGTAACACAAATTTTATTCGCATAAATAAATTTTTGTCTGAAATAGGATACTGTTCAAGAAGAGAAGCGGATAAACTTATAAGTGAAGGCAGAGTTAAAATAAACGGAACAACAACAATTATAGGAACTAAAATTACAATTAATGATAAAGTTACTGTAAATGGCAAGCCTGTAGGAAGGGTAAAAAACAAAGAGTTGGTTTACCTAGCATTTAATAAGCCAAGAGGGATTGTTTGTACAACAGATACAAAAAGAGAAAAAAACAACATAATTGATTTTATTAATTATCCTACTAGGATTTTTCCAATTGGCAGATTAGACAAGCCATCAGAAGGGTTGATATTTCTTACTAATGACGGTAATATTGTAAATAAAATTTTACGCGCTCGTAATCATCACGAAAAAGAATATGAAGTAACTGTAGACAAGCCAATAACTAAAGAATTTATTGATGCTATGGGAAGTGGAGTGCCTATTTTGGACACATATACAAGAAAATGTTTTGTAAAGCAAATTCATAAAAATAAGTTTAAAATTATTTTAACTCAAGGGCTAAACCGACAAATCAGAAGAATGTGTGAGTATTTAAATTATAACGTTACAAAATTAAAAAGAGTAAGGATTATGAACATTACATTAGACATACCTATTGGAAGTTATCGTAATTTTACTAAAAATGAATTGACAGAAATTAATAAACTAGTTAAGAATTCTATTAAAACTTACGAATAAGATAATTAGTTGATTTTAGCAAGAATTATATCCCATAGTTTTTTTCTTGCAATTAGGCAGGATATAGCCGTTTCTTCCACCTCCTTCCATTTTTTTTTATCATCACCGCATAAATCACAGATTAATTGCAATGCTAATGGCCCGTGTTCCCCACCATCTAGTTCTATATGTCTTTCTAGATAGTATAAAAATTTATCAAGATTGTTTTTGGTATTGTATTCTTTAACAATAGAACTAAACATGTCAGGAATTAAATCTTCTCTACCAAAAGTAAACGCAGCAGCAATTTTATGTGTTTGACCGCTTTTAATAATGTCAAAAGTGCATTTTAAAAACTCATCAATTCCATCACTAACAGAAGGGATATTATTGTCTGTTATATTATTTACAAATTCTTCTATATGTAATGTTTTGGCTCCACACTCTTGCATTGCATCTAGATACATTTCGTAATGAGAAGATGGATTTCCATTTTGATCAACATCACTTTCTTCTTCTAAAACAATACTATTAATTAACTGTCTGATTTTTCCGTTGCCAATTGGCTTCCATGGAGAAGATGTACAGGTAAGAATAGATTGAAGTGATTTTAGCAGGGACATAAAATCCCAAACAGCATAAACATGATGCTCCATCAATATGGCAATATCTTTCACACTATTTAAGCTCTTGTATAAACGATGATTTATTATCTCGTCTTTATATGGCTGTATTTTTTGGTTGATTTCTAAAACTTTTGGGTTCATTTTTTCTTTTTATATATTGGTACTGCGGAGCATGCTTCTCCAAACATTAAACTGGCAACATGATTTTTTAATTTTTTTGTAATTGCCACATACAAAGTTTCTTGAATAGAAATTTGACTACATCCTTTTATTATTACTTTCTTATTTTTAAATTTAACGGGATTAATTTTTTCTATATTATTTAAAAAGAGTTTTTGAAATACAGACTCTTTATTTCCTGAGTAAAATTCAGATGTTACATTGTTAAGTTCTGAGGCAACAAGCATAAAAGCCCACATAGGAATAATGCAATTACTACTACACAAAATAGCAGTCACTTTATTTTTATATATAGAAAAATCAAATGTTCTTATAGAAGATCTAAAATCGTTTTCTTTGAGAATGTACCCTTCAAATAAAAACTGTTTTAAGTCAAGTTCTAAAATTTCTAAATTAGGCGCATAATTTGCCAGATCAACAGTAATTAATCCAGAATTTGCAACTCTATTTATAATTTCATCACTCATTTTAAAGCATTCCTAATTCAAGCTTTGCCTCATCGCTCATCATTTCTTTAGTCCAGACAGGTTCAAAAGTTATGTCTACTTTTACTTGGTTTACTTCATTAATTGCCCTTACCTTTTCCTCAATTTCAACAGGTAAAGTTTCTGCAACTGGGCAATTGGGAGATGTGAGGGTCATTGTGATTTTTACATCACACTCATCACTTACTTCGACATCGTAAATTAACCCTAGAGCATAAATGTTTACTGGTATTTCAGGATCATAAATTTCACAAACAACCTCAACAACTGCCTCTCCTATTTTTTGTAATTCTTCTTCTGTTTTCATATTGCTAATTGTTGAAGGCTATAGCGTATAACTTCATTTTTTTTATCATAGAGGCCAATCCGTTTGCACGAGTAACAGATAACTGTTCTTTTAAGCCTAATTTATCTATAAAATCAAGTTTTGCATTTGCAATATCTTTTGGGGTTTGATTGGACAACACATTGATAAGCAATGCCACTATGCCTTTTGTCATAATAGCCTCACTATCTGCAGAAAAAATTATTTTTCCATTAGTATATTCTGCATTTAGCCACACTTTACTTTGGCATCCTTTTATTAGGTTTTCTTCTGTTTTATGTTGCTGGTTAATAGGAGTGAGTTCTTTACCTAAATCAATAAGGTATTCATATTTCTGCATCCAATTCTCAAACATTTCAAAATCTTGAATGAGCTCTTCTTGTATTTTTTTTATTGTTCTCATTTATGACAACATAATTTTTGCTTTTTTAATTGCTTCTATACAGATATCAATCTCCTCCTTTGTATTGTACAAAGCCAAAGAAACACGCGCTGTTCCAGGAATGTTGAATTTCTCCATAATAGGCTGCGTACAATGATGTCCAGTTCTAATTGCAACACCAAACTTATCTAAAATCATCCCAATATCATATGGATGCAATCCGTCAATGTTAAATGAAATAATTGCTGATTTATTTTTTGCCGTGCCGTAAATTTTCAACCCATTTATTTTTAATAATTCTTCTGTAGCGTATTCCAAAAGCGTTTGTTCATATTTAGCAATGTTACTTATTCCAACATCAGTAATAAAATCAACAGCTTTTTTAAAAGCTATAATTCCCGCAATATTTGGTGTCCCCGCCTCAAATTTATGAGGTAAATCAGCATAGGTAGTTTTTTTAAAACTCACATCTTTTATCATTTCTCCCCCCCCTTGATATACAGGTAATTTATTTAATAAGTTTTTCTTTCCGTAAAGAATACCTACGCCAGTTGGCCCAAACATTTTGTGAGCTGAGAAACAATAAAAATCAACCCCAAGTTCTTGCACATTTAAAGAAATGTGTGAAGCGGCTTGGGCACCATCTACCATAACCTTTGCGCCAACCTCATGAGCTTTTTTAATAATATCCTTAACAGGATTAATAGTACCGAGCGTATTAGAAATATGTGATATAGAAACTAATTTTGTTTTTTCAGAAATAAGGCTTTCAAAACCTGCTATGTCTAAAGAACCATCTTCTAGCAAGGGAATGATTTTTAGATTGGCCCCACTATATTTACAGCACATTTGCCAAGGCACAATATTTGAATGATGTTCTAATTCAGAAAGAATAATCTCATCGCCCTTTTTTAGTAAGCTTCTATAGCCATTAGCAATTATGTTAATAGATTCAGTAGCTCCCCTTGTGAAAATAACCTCTAGAGCTTCTTGTGCACCTATAAAATTTTGAACAGCATTTCTTGTTTCCTCAAATTTATCAGTGGCTAATCTACTTAAAAAATGAACACCCCTATGTACATTAGAGTTTTCCATTTGATAATAATTGCTTTCAGTATTTATAACTGATTGAGTTTTTTGAGTAGTTGCGCCATTATCAAAATAAACCAATTTTCGATCATTTATCATCTGACTTAGTATAGGAAATTGTTTTCTTATTTTTTTAATGTCTAACATTTATCAACTAAAATTTAAATCAACATTTAGTTTCTTAGCTATTAGTCTTCTGGCTAATTCTTTCACTTTTTCGACAGAAATATTCTCTATTGCTTCAGAAGCAAATGCATAAGTTAATATTGCTTTTGCCTCTTTAATTCCAACACCTCTACTCCTCATGTAAAAAAGCGCATCTTCATCTAGTTGACCAATAGTGCATCCATGACTGCACTTTACATCATCAGCATAAATTTCTAATTGAGGCTTACTATCAATACTAGAATCGTCACTTAAAAGCAAATTATTATTTGATTGAAACGCATCAATTTTTTGAGCATTAGGACGCACCATAATTTTACCATTAAAAACTCCTTTTGAATAATCCAAGTAAACTCCTTTATACATTTCATTACTTCTGCAATTCGGGTTTTTGTGATCTACAAAAGTATGGTTATCACCTAATTGATGCTTGTTTAATACTGAAACGCCATTCATATTACTTTCGCAATTATTACCGTTTTGCTCAAAATTCAGATTGTTTCTTGTAAAAGAACCGCCAAAAATAAGCGTGTTAATATCACAGATTGAGTCTTTCTTTTGATATATATTTGTGCTGTCAATAAGTTGTGATTGAGAAGAGTTGTTCTGTATTTTATTGTATTCTACTTTTGTGTTTTCGGCACAGTTTATTTGAGTAAAATGATTTACAAGTGAAATCGAATTGTTTAAGCTTTGTATTCTTTCCACAAATTTAACCTCTGAGTTTTTTCCTATAGAAATTTGGTTTCTATATTGGAGAAAACTATTTTTTGATGTGGAAAAAAACAAAATTTCAATAGGGCTTTCTACTTTAATGTTTTTATCTACAGCTATAGTAAACCCATTTTTAGAAAGAGCTTTATTAAGCTGAAGTATACTGTTTGTATTATTACTTTCAAATTCTGAAAATCCAGTAATACTTACGCCTTTTATCTGAGGAAAATTTAACATTTTTCAATCAAAAAAAATGATTCTATATTTAAATTTTAAAGAGTATTTTTCTACAACAGAGTAATTTTTTGTGTCAGATTCGTTTTCTATAACATAATCATTAGAAATGATTTTTTTTAATGAAGTATATTTCCAGTCTTCATCTTTAGTTGTAGGGAATCCAGTTAAAAAAAAGGAATCAAGAAGTTGTTTTTTTTCCTCCGACATCTGAATCCCTTCAGAGTATGATTTTATACTTTTAATTAAACTCACTTCTATTTAATTTCTTTTGTTATCCAGTCATATCCTTTCTTCTCAAGCTCAAGGGCTAATTCTTTTCCCCCTGATTTTATAATTTTTCCATCATACAAAACATGAACAAAATCAGGAACAATATAATCTAGTAGCCTTTGGTAGTGTGTGATAACAATTGTTGCATTATCCTTTCGCCTAAGTTTATTTACTCCATTAGCAACAATTCTAAGTGCATCAATATCTAATCCTGAATCAGTCTCATCTAGAATCGCAAGCTTAGGTTCTAGCATTGCCATTTGAAAAATTTCATTTCTTTTCTTTTCTCCTCCAGAAAAGCCTTCATTCATATTTCTTGATAAGTAACCAGCTTTAATGTTTAAGAGCTCCATTTTTTCACGCATCATTTTTAACAAATCTGAAGTTGCCATAGGAGCCAGCTCTTGAGCCTTTCTTTTTTCGCTTATGCAAGTTTTAATAAAGTTTGAGACAGAAATACCAGGAATTTCAACTGGATATTGGAATGAAAGGAAAACACCTTTATGTGCTCTTTCTTCGGGATCTAGATCTAATAGATTCTCGCCTTCAAAACTGATAACACCTCCCTCTATCTCATATTCTTCGCTACCTGCAATTGCGGCTGACAGAGTGCTTTTCCCAGAGCCATTAGGCCCCATTATTGCATGTATCTCTCCAGCGTTAACTTCTAGATTTATTCCTTTAAGAATTTGATTTCCTTCAACACCTGCTTTTAAGTTTTTTATTTTTAGCATAAATATAATTTTTAACCTACAGAGCCTTCTAAACTAATTTCTAGTAATTTTTGCGCTTCTACAGCAAATTCCATTGGCAATTGGTTAAGCACATCTTTGCAATAGCCGTTAACTATTAATGCTATTGCTGCCTCAGTGCCAATGCCTCTTTGATTGCAATAAAATATTTGATCTTCTCCAATTTTTGAGGTGGTTGCTTCATGCTCTACTTTTGAAGAGTTGTTTTTTACTTCAATATATGGGAATGTATGTGACCCGCACTTATCTCCCATAAGCAAAGAATCGCATTGAGAAAAATTTCTAGATTTTGTTGCTCCTTTTGCAATTCTTACTAGCCCTCTGTAATTTCCTTCACTTTTACCTGCTGATATTCCTTTTGCAATTATTGTACTTTTAGTGTTTTTGCCTAAGTGGACCATTTTCGTGCCTGTATCTGCCTGTTGAAGATTATTAGTTACTGCTACAGAAAAAAATTCACCAATCGAGTTGTCTCCTTTTAAAATACAAGAGGGATATTTCCATGTAACTGCTGATCCAGTTTCTACTTGAGTCCATGATATTTTAGCATTTTTATGGCAGATCCCTCTTTTTGTTACAAAATTAAAGACCCCTCCATTACCATTTTTATCACCAGGGTACCAATTTTGTACTGTAGAATATTTAATATCAGCATTATCTAAAGCAATTAGCTCTACAACAGCTGCATGCAACTGATTTTCATCTCTCATAGGAGCTGTACACCCTTCTAAATAACTTACTTGTGAACCTTCATCAGCAATCAATAGAGTCCTTTCAAATTGACCTGTTCCTGCTTCATTAATCCTAAAATAAGTTGAAAGCTCCATTGGGCATTTAACTCCCTTGGGAATATAACAAAAAGAACCATCAGAAAACACAGCTGAATTTAGTGCTGAAAAATAATTGTCTCTAATAGGAACTACAGTTGAGATATATTTTTTCACTAATTCTGGATGATTTTGAATTGCCTCAGAAATAGAGCAAAATATTATTCCTTTTTCCGCAAGTGTTTTTTTAAATGAAGTTGCAACAGAAACCGAATCCATAACTATATCAACAGCAACATTTGCAAGTCTATTTTGTTCATCAATAGAAATGCCAAGTTTGTCAAAAGTTTTTTTCATCTCCGGGTCCAAATCATCTAAACTATCTAAAACTGGTTTTTGTTTTGGAGCAGAGTAGTAAATAATATCTTGGTATTTTGGTTTTTTATAGCTAATATTCGCCCACTCCGGCTCGTCCATTTTTAGCCAAATTTTATATGCTTTTAGTCGATATTCCAACATCCATAATGGCTCATTTTTCTTTTTTGATATGGTTTTAATAACATCTTCTGAAAGCCCTTTTTGTATTTTCTCTGATTCAATGTCTGTTGTAAAGCCATATTTATACTCGGTTGATGTTACTTTTTCTAATAGTTTTTCTTCTGATTCTTTTTTCTTTTCTCCCATAATAAATGTTTTTAAAGAGAGAAGCTTTCGCCACATCCACAAGTTCTATTTGCATTTGGATTATTAAAAACAAAACCTTTTCCGTTTAGTCCGTCAGAAAATTCCAAAACAGTGCCCACTAAATATAGGAAGCTTTTTTTGTTCACTAAAAGTTTGATGCCATTATTCTCAATCATTTCATCATCTTGATTTTTTTTGTTGTCAAACTCCAACTTATAGCTTAATCCTGAGCAGCCGCCACTCTCCACGCCTACTCTTACAAATTGACATTCCTCCCTCTCTTTATCTAGAAGATGAATCAGCCTTTCTTTAGCGTTATTACTTATAGTTATCATTGTTTATAATAATAAGGTTTTCATTATTGCAAATGTAATAAATTAAAGAATGTATTTATATATATTTGTTGAATGAATATATTTCAAAACAAAAATCTAAATATTACTTCAATTGAAACTCTGGGAGAGTTTGGTTTGATTGATCATCTAACTAAAGGGTTTAAAATTAAAAATAGCAGCTCAATTTTAGGAATTGGAGATGATGCAGCTGTTATAGACATTGGAGATAAATATCATTTAATAAGTACCGATTTGTTAATTGAAGGTGTGCATTTTGATTTAGCATACTCTCCTCTAAAGCATTTAGGTTATAAGTTAGTGTCAGTGAATGTCTCTGATATGTGCGCTATGAACGGTAAAGCAAAGCAAATTATTATTGGGCTGGCATTGAGCAATAGGTTTTCTGTTGAGGCTCTTGAAGAATTGTATGAGGGCATTCAATTAGCTTGTCAACACTATAATGTAGATTTAGTTGGAGGCGATACAACCTCTTCAACTACTGGATTATTTATAAGCGTAACCGTCTTGGGAGAGGTTGAAAAGAGCAAAATTACCTACAGAAGCGGCGCAAATATTAATGATTTATTAGTATGTACTGGTGATTTAGGAGCGGCTTATTTAGGATTACAACTATTAAATAGAGAAAATCAAATTTTTAAAGAAAATCCAAAAATGCAGCCTGATTTAAGCGGAAATGACTATGTGCTTAGAAGGCAGTTAAAGCCAGAAGCCCCTACAAAGTATTTAAAAATCCTAAATGATTTAGATATTGTACCTAGCTCGATGATTGATGTTTCTGATGGCCTTTCTTCAGAAGCCTTACATCTTTCAAAATCTTCAAAAGTTGGCATTACAATACATGAGGAAAAGATCCCAATTGATTATACTACTATGAATTTGGCGAATGAATTTAATTTGAACCCCATAACATGTGCTTTGAGTGGCGGAGAGGATTATGAGTTACTGTTTACCATTAGTCAGGAGCATTACTCTAAACTTAAAAAAGATCCCGACTTTACTATTATTGGTTTTGTTACTGATATCTCAGAAGGTAATAATTTTATAGCAAATGATGGAAGCTCTCATAAATTAAAGGCACAAGGGTGGGACGCAACAAAAAAAAGTGATGGCTAGCAAATTTTAATCTAGCTGTTTTAAATTACGATAAATTTTATTGACAGGCTTATACATACATATCCCATACTGCAAGCAAAGATGCATCTATTGTGATTTCCATTTTAAAATTTCACAAAAAGACAGATCTTTAATGCTTAGAAGCATGCGTCAAGAAATCATTCAACGGAGAAATTATCTTAATAATAAAAGAGTCAGCAGTATATGTTTTGGAGGTGGGACGGCCTCAATTTTAAGCGCTGTTGGGGTTGAAACATT
>Ga0115012_10001269_pt1 | contig 14660 bp, 16 predicted proteins | sample TroAtlMetagenome_FD_88706 | JGI IMG/M metagenome (GOLD analysis project Ga0115012, IMG submission 88706) | Marine eukaryotic phytoplankton communities from Atlantic Ocean - Tropical Atlantic ANT10 Metagenome | ecosystem: Environmental > Aquatic > Marine > Oceanic | place: Tropical Atlantic...
TAAATGTCTCCAGTAGATGTTCCTTGTTTACCTGGTGGAAGGTATTTGTAGAAAGTACATAAAACATAATCACTATCACTTCTTATTGCAGGTGATGATGGGTATCTTAGTACCTTACCTGCTCCATTTACTGAAGTTCCCTCAGTTAGTGGTGGGGTTTTCCATACATCTGGCTTCCTAATATAATCTGGTTTCCGAATATTTTTTCCAGTTCTCTCCTCAACAAAATCGGCAGCCCACTCATTAGCTCCTGTGCCAGTCAAGTCATTGGAACCACTAGCACCAACTCGGAACATATCAACTAATGACATACCTTTATGTTTTTTCCTCTCTTCGACAGGAATAACAGTTGCTTTTTTGTGCCAATCGTAATCGTAATCGCTCATTTTGCCATCTCTATACTTTGTGGTGTACCATAACCTTTGACCTTTCTAGTAGCTTTGAATTTGTCATAGAAGTTTTCATCTGTATTTTCCCAAACAACATCTCGTCCGATTGGAAATTGCACTCCTCCTACATCTCTTACAAAGTTTTCAACAGGTAGTAGAACAACAGTGTCCCACTCATTTATAGCAATATCAAGATATAATTGTTGATCAACATGCTTATGGAGATATTTATGCAGACAACTCTTAGGCATGTCAACTCTACCCTGTGCTAACTTAGATGCTGCAACGATTCTCTTCTTCATTGCCATGTAATGTAGATTGAATCCCCAGAACTCTTCTTTATTAGATCTTATTACATATACAAGAGGATAAGTGTCCCAGTACTTGAGTTTCTTCTTTGATTCTGGGTCTGGATATTCAAAGAGATACATGTGACCTTGGACAGCCCATCTCCTTAGTTCATTAGAGTCTGCATTTATTGTTTCGTCTATTGAATCTCTTTTTTCGTCGCGGAGAAACTTGTCAAAGTTTGCTTTGTATTGCTTTCCAAGTCTCTGAGTAGTTGCACGATACCATGTTAATGATTTCTTCTCTCCTTCTGCTTCTTTCTTTACTCTTTCAAAAAGAGTATCAAATCCTCCTTCAGTAACACCTGCTTTGTATCGTGCTGCTGCTGATTTATTTTGTAGTTCTCCAAATCCTTGTGCCATTGTTCTATATTGCTAAGTGATCCTCATTTAATATCATGAAGCTCATCTGCCTATCTTCACAGTACCTTCGGGCAGATTTCCACTTAGCGTAGTTCTTTGCGTAGGTTTTTAATTGATTACGATACGAAGCAGTGTTTTTATTTTTCGCATGTGGTGGTTTAGTTTGACGTTTTGGTTTAATTTCAATAATATATTTGGATGTCCCTCCTCCTTTGTTTTGAACTTTTATGTAGAAGTCAGGATAATATCGACGAATTTTACCATCTGGTGCTTTGTATGGAATGATAACTGTTTCACTTCCCCACTCTAATATAGAGGGATTGTTGTCACAGTAAACCATAAATTTACGTTCCCATAATGACCTATAAATCACATTTCTAGTGTTGCCACGATACTTCTTGGGATTAATGGGTCTGTATTTCCCAGAGTATGCCATAAATATAATTGTACCAGTTAAAATATTTAGTGTGGCAATAAACCGTTTTTTACAAAGAATATCTCAGGACGGTGGTTTAGCATCAAGTAATAACTTTGTTGTTAGGTTTTTAAATCCTCCATTTGAGATTCCATATGGAATTCAAGAACAGATGGAATTTTATTGTAATGAAGCTCAATTACCTAATGTCAATACATCAGAAGGTACTATTAATGGATTGTATCTAGGAAGTGGTTCTGTTAAATATGCTCATACTAGAGTGTTCACAGAGCTTCAGTTAGGTTTTATATGTGATGCTAATATGTCTATTATGAAGTTTTTGAATGCGTGGCAGGATTATATGTTTAATGGGGGTAGTTCAGCTAAGAACAGAAATGTAACTGTAAAGTATCAAGATGAATATGTTTGTGATATTGCAATCATGAAAACAGAGTTGAGTCCTTATGAAGGAGAATTGAGAAATCCTTTGACTTATGTTTTAGAGAGAGCATATCCATATGCCATTGATGCTGTTCCAATGCAGTTTGGAAGTAATCAGGTTACTCAAGTAACAGCACAATTCTCATACATGAGGCATTACGTTAGTAATAACGATATTAGAAATATTGAAGGAGATGTGTTGGGAATGGAGTATCGTTTGGGATCATTTGCTGGACCAACTTCGACTATGATATAGTCAGCAAATTCGACTTTTCAATTCCATAAAAGTCGAAAAATTTACTCAGCATATTTTTGGTCAAAAAAGTCGCATATATAAATATACGACTTGAAATCAGTTTTATGGCATTACCACAAGTAGCTCTTCCAACTTATGAATTGGAATTGCCCTCAAATGGCAAAAAAGTCAAATATCGCCCATTTGTTGTAAAAGAAGAAAAATTACTATTATTGGCTTTAGACTCGAAAGACGAAAAAGAGATAGAATCAGCAGTTAGGAATTTATTGAAGAATTGCATTCAATCAAGAGTTAAACTTGACGATCTTCCTATTTTTGATTTAGAGTACTTATTTTTGAATATTCGTGCAGTATCCGTTGGTGAGGATATTGATATGACTATTACATGTAAAGATGATAATACTACGCAAGTTAAGTATAGTTTTAATATAGGTGATGTTGCGATTTTTAAACCAGAAGGTCATAATACCAAAATTCCTTTTACTGATGAATTTGGAGTTATTATGAAGTATCCTGCATTTCATCAATTTGTTGCTGGATCTTTAATAGGTCAAGATGTTAATCCAGAGAGTGTAGTTGAGATAGTTGCTTCTTGTATAGATCAGATATATGATAATGAAGAGGTATATGATTCATCTACTACAACTAAGAAGGAATTTAGAGAATTTGTAGAAGGTCTTACAAATAAACAATTTGATAAGCTTCAAGATTTCTTTGAGACATGCCCTAGATTGGAGCATACATTTGCTATTCAAAATCCCAATACTGGGGTTGAATCAGAATATACTATTTCGGGGCTGCAGAATTTTTTCGGGTGATGCTCTTCCATCAAACTTTGGAAGGGTATTACAAGACTAACTTTGCTTTGATGCAACACCATAAATATAGTTTGAGTGAAATTGAAAATATGATGCCTTGGGAAAGGCAAGTATATACTACTTTATTAATGCAATATCTTGATCAAGTAAAACAAGAACAACTTAAGGCTGCACAGAAGAAATAACATGGCACACGGATTCCTCGCATATAAAGACGGTAGACATAATAAAGGTTATACAGCAGCCTTTAATAACTTTGCGTGGAATCAATCAAAAAGTATTGGAAAGGCATTATATCAAAAATTAAAGGATAGATTAGGAAAAAAGACTAAACCAGAGGATGAGTCTGTTGCTTTGGTAGCACAACATTCTACCTCTGAAGTAGTACCTGTATCAGTTAAGTCAGTTGGTAATACTGATAGTATATTTGGTGGTAAGGGACTCTCTGGTTTTATGAGAGGTGCAAATCGTGGTGGTGGTATTGATCCTGATATAATGGGTGGGGGTCTTGCTAATTTCGCATCTCCTCGTAGAATGAACAAGGGATACGATATAATTGATATTACACCTGTTAATAGTAGTAAAGAATCAGATTCCAATATCATGCCTATGCCAGGTGGTGGTGGAGGAGGAAGTTTAGCAGGTGTAGAAACAGCAATATATGATTTAACTAGAGAAGTTAATGAAACTAAGATGGCAATGATTAACATTGCCACTAAACAGATGCAGCAAGCTGATATAGAAGCTGCTAATCAAAGGGCAATGCAAGAAAGAGCTCTTATGGCTCAGCAGAATATGCTTTCTCCATCATTCTCTGGTGGTTCTGGTACTAATAGTTCATCTTTAAAGAAACCAAAGAGAGGAAGGGGAATGGGTGGTATTCCTATTCCTATGAAAAGGGGTGGTGGTACTGGCTCTATAATGAAACGAGGCAGTAAAAGAGGTCTTACTAGAGCAGCAACAAAAATAGGTGGAAAGAAATTAGGTAAGTCAGTAGCAAAGATGGGATTGAAGAAAGTCCCTGGTCTTGGTTTATTGATGGGTGGTGGATTAGGTCTAATGAGACTTATGAAAGGTGATATCGGTGGAGCTTTGAGTGAGGTTGCACAAGGTGCATTAACAACATTTGCTCCAGGACCAGGAACAGCAGCAGCAATGGCGTTGGATATGGTGACTCCTGCAATGGCAGATGGTGGTGTAGTTCATAGTCCAACAACAGCATTGATAGGTGAAGGAAAAGACAAGGAGGTAGTTACTCCTTTGAATAGTGAGACTTTTGAAATGATGGGTGATGGTTTTCTTGATTCTTGGAATAAACGTTCTACAGAAATCCATAGATTCATATCAGGTGGTATGAAGTTATATCAAAAGGAAGAAGGAAGATATCTTAGTGGTAATGGTAATGGAACTCCTGGTACTGGTCAACCAGGTGGTAAAGGATGGTATGGACATGATATTCCAGAGAATGCACCTAGAGGACCAGCAAGACTTTTCACTGGATTGTGGGATGCTATAACTTTCGATTTGTTTGATACAGATAAGAGAGGTAGTATTTGGGAGAATGAACATGGACAATCAAAAGGAGTAGGAAGATGGTTACAGGGTGGAGCAGATTGGCTTACAGGTGATAGATTTGATTTTGATAGAAGGGATGAAAATTCTCCTGCGAGTGCTGTAAAAGCTGAGAATGATATGTTAGGAAAGAAACCTCCTAATAGAAGTAGTATTATGAAATATGTTAAGAATAAGGGAGTTTCGGATAAGAGAGCAAAATTAATTGCACAATCTGGAGATAGTTCTCCATCATCAACTGGTGGAATGTTTGATTTGAATACTACAGATTTTGCTGCAATGAAGAGTGCAGTTCCAGATTGGTCTACTAATTGGCAAGCTCAAGTTAATTGGGTAATGAATAGTGGTAAGTTGGATAGTTATATTGAAGCAAATAGACCTGAAGGTAACTGGTTTACTAATATGTTCTCAGGAGGAGGAAATAAAACTGAAGGAGAGAATCTTGCAGCTAATTCTGCTCAGAATAATTTAAATGATGTTAATAATAATTCAAAATCAAATATAGTAATTCTTGATCAAAATTCAACTGCTACTAATGGAGGAAGTTTACCTGGAGAAGGTGGATCAGTTCCAGGTATTACTTTCGCAGAAACTGGCATGGAAGTATTTTCAAATCTAAAGATAAGGACTATTAGATAATGGTAGATAAACCACAAACTACTCAAGATTTTAGGTTGGTATCTGTCATGCTTCATAAGGCAGGTGATGTTGGCAAACCTTTTGATATGAAAGATTTAGTAGATACTTTCAGTTATGTTGAGAGTGTTACTTCTCCTTGTGTTGCTGCAACTATGAATGTTGTAGATAGTAGTGGATTACTTAGCACATGGCCTATTCAAGGCATGGAAACTATAGAAATTAAAATAGTTGCTAATCCAAAACCAGAAGAAGAAAAATTATATAGGTTTAAAATATGGAGATTGACTAATAGAGTTTCTTCAAATCAAAAACAAACTTATACTTTAGGATTAGTCTCAGAAGAAGCTATTTTAAATGAAACTAATAGAACTGAGGGAATTCAATCAGGTAATCCAAATGCAATTGTTGAAAAGATGCTTAGAGAGAAGTTAACTAGTAGTAAATATTTTGCATCTGAAGCTTCTGCTTTTAAAGTGAAAATGATAGCTTCTAGGAAGAGACCATTTGATGTTATTGCTGATGTTTGTGTAAAGAGTGTTCCTACTTCAGGTATATCTGCGTTTGAAACTTCTTCTGATAATGATAAACCTACTATTAAAGGAAGTGCTGGATTTTTATTTTGGGAAACTAGGAGAGGATATCATTTCTTCTCTGTAGATGCTTTATGTGCTACTGGTGAAAAGAATCAATTTAAATCACCTAATTTTCAAGTTGATGAACATGGTACTTATAAAGAAAGACCTGCTAACCAAGAAAATATACAACCAGATACTAAAATAATCGAGACTGCTACATTTCAATCTGAAGTTGATATAATGACTTCTTTGAGAACTGGTAAGTATGCTAGTCTGATATGTATGTTTAATTATAGTACAGGACAATACGAGGAATTCCCTTATGACATCAATCAGACTTATAATAATATGGCTCATTTAGGAGGACAGGAAAGTGTATCTAAACTACCCCATTCATCAGGAGATCTCTCGAAGAAACCAACAAGAATAATGTCTGTGTTTGTAGATCATGAATCATGGTATAATGAACCAGGAATTGCTTCTCCAGAAGATAGGGATGGTTCTAAGAACCCTACTCAATTTGCAGATTGGCAAAAACATTATGTTTCTCAGTCTCTTACTCGATATGAATTGTTAAAGAACCAATCTGGAACTATAGTTATACCAGGAAATTCTGATATATGTGCTGGTGATAGGATTACTCTTGAGCTGGTTAATAAAGCTCCAAGTGCTGATATAAAGAAAAATCCTTTGGATAAAGAAACAAGTGGTGTATACTTGATAGAAGAGGTAACTCATACATACGAGAAAAACGTAGGAACTAATGGTAGATTTCGCACTACTGTTAGAGTCATGCGTGATTCATATGGTATGCCAGATGAAATCTCATCACATGGTAACTAAATAAATTACTAGAGGATTACAACTATGTCTGAAATCAAACACGATTTAGATCATGAAGTTTATATTGATCCAAAGGATCATAAGGAGCATGTCAATCATGGTATGCTAGAGTATTCTGAAGAAGATCTGAAGAATGTTCATGCTAATTATGAAGGATATCACAAAAATGATGTCGTTGATAAGAATGAAGGTGTTATTAATGACTATCATACAAGACATCAAGATCAACATCTTGAAGTGTATTGTGATAATCATCCAGATGCATTTGAATGCAGAGTATACGACGAATAAATTATGGACCAGTTACTATCAAATATAATACCAACCAATAGAACTGGTGACGATGGCTTTAACTGGTGGGTTGGTCAGGTAGAGGGCATTGCTCTTGCTGAGGGGAATAATAAAGGTGGATTTAGATATAAGGTAAGGATTGTAGGAGAACACCCAGAATCTTCGGAACTTCTTGATACAAAGGAACTTCCTTGGTGTCAAGTAATGATGCCAGTTAATGTTCCCTTTTTACCTGGGAACATTGCTGGAGCACATCCACAGTTACAAACTGGGTGTTGGGTTGTTGGATTCTATTTGGATCCTGAAAGACAGAAACCTATTATCATGGGTTCTGTTGGACAGACTCCAGGTGCTACTACTGTAATTAAGTATCTTAATCCAGAAGATACTAAAAATTTCCAAACAACATTAGATCCTAATGTAATAGATCCAAATACTGATGCTGAGATTCCTCCTGAAAATAGGGAAGGTGGAGAATCAGAAAATACGAATACAGTTACTGGAGGAATAGGAGATGGTAGTACAGATGGTGATGGTAAATTACGTGTAAGTAGAGGATTAAATGATGATAATCCTGGTGCTCTAATAGAACCACTTAAAGTATGTGTTAAAAAAGCTGAGAAATGTGATGATACTGATTTAAAAACTCAGATGTCATATATCATGGGTGATTTTCTTAGGGATGTTCAGAAGAGTAATGGTAATGTAGGAACATATCTTGTAGATAAGTACACAGGAAGATTATATAGTGGTATTGGTGTTGCTAGGAAATACACCAATAAAGCAATGAAAGTTATAAGAAAATTCATTGCTAAGATTAAAGGATATATTATATCAAAACTTAAGGATGCAGTTAAAGCACTCACCAATGCTATAATGCGTCCAACTGATACTGGTAATGCATTGACACCAGTTACAGAATTTTTCAATAAGATCCTCAAGCAACTTGGTTGTTCTATGGAAGATCTTGGTGACAGATTGATGAAGTGGTTGACAAATGTATTAATGAGTTATCTTGCTCAGATCTATAGATCAGTTGCTTGTCAGATAGATTCATTAGTTAATGGTATCCTTTCTAAGATAAATCAACTCCTTAATAGTTTGTTTAGTGCTATTCTTGGTCCATTGCAGTCAATTCTTGGAGCAATTGCAGCACCACTTAATATTATTGGTGGAGTTATAAATTATGTTTTAAATTTACTTGGAATTAGTTGTGTTGGTCCTGATAGAAAGTGTTCTAAGAAGAAAAAGGTTTGTAATCATGGTGAAGAAGATGATGGTGAAAATGATCAAGATTTCTTAGATAAACTTCTTTCGGATTTGGATGGTTTATTTGGTGATACTCCAGCAGATTATACACAGTATGTTTGTGATGAAGCATATACTGGTAAACCATTAGAAGTTACTAATATTGGTTTTACAGGTGGTGTTCCATTATCAACAGTAAATAAGATTGTTTATAGTATTAATGATATTACTGTTGAAGAAGGAGAGGCAGCGAAATTCACGGTAACTAGGACTGGTGCAACTGATATTGCATCATCAGTTGATTATAAGATTTTAGAAAACCAAGGTAGTGCTACTAAGAATATTGATTATGTTCCTGAAGAAGGAATACTTGGATTTGCAGCTAATGAGATTAATAAGACAATAGAAATACAAACATTATATTCTGCTGAGAGTGAGTTGGATGAGACTTTCTTTATTAAGTTAACTCATAATACTCCGCAGGATAATGATGATGTTAAGTTGCATTTCATTAAGAATATTGGTAAGTGTATTATAACAGAAAGGGATGCGAAGGTAGAAGGAGATCCATATGTTGTAGGTCCGATAGATCCTTGGGAACCAATAAAAGAATTAGATCCTGGTGGTGATCCAACTCCTGTACCTGATGATGACCTCATTGAAAGATGGAGTGTATCTGCTAATAGAGCAACATGTCCAGAAGGAGAGTTTATCATATATGAAATAGTGACATCAAATGTTGAAGATGGAACTTTTGGATATTATACTTTGAGTGGAAGAAATATTACTGCTGGTGATATTATTGGTAGACAATTATCTGGAGGTTTTGTAATAGAAGATAAGAAAGCTTATGTGACTATTGGTATTGAAGAAGATAATGAGATTGAAGATGTAGAGACATTGAGATTTAGTATTAATGGTAAAGGTGCTGCAACTGATGTTTTAATTACTATTGATGATGATACTGATTTATCTGATTATGATCTTGGAGAAGGAGAAACAGTAGAGAATACTATTAAAGAGTTTGAACTTCCAGTTGTTAATTCGGGAGATGTTATTACTGATGGTAATGGTGGAATAATAGAAATTCCAGTTGCAAAGTCTGGTTCACCTTGGGCAGAACCTCCTTTTGTTTGGATTGATGGAGAAGGTTTTGGTGCTATAGGAACTCCTTTGTTAGATCCAAACGGTTTTATTAAAGAGATTCGTGTTAAATCTACTGGATTTGGATATAAAATAAATCGTGCATCTGATAATGATAGACGTTGTATTATTGATTCATTTACAGTTATATTACCTGGTCGTGGTTATCTTGAACCACCAACTATTTGGATCAATGGTCAGAAAGATGTTGCAGAAGCTATAATTAGTGACGATGGTTTTCTTATTGGTGCTAGAGTTCTTAGGAGAGAATTAACTTATGAAGAAATGCCTGAGATTAAGATAGTTGGTGGATCAGGACATGGTGCTAGAATGATACCATCATTATTATGTCTTGGTACTAATGCTCTTGCTGAGGTTGGTTCTACCAAGATTGGTACTGGTCGTTACGTGGATTGTCCATAATGTCAAATCAAACTGCTGCTATTACATATCCGCAGAGTATTGCGAAGCCAACAACGACAGATGAGACTCAGTTAACTGAGGATGGTCCTAGATTTAAAACTGCGTGGAAATGTGCATCTACTAAGTCTCAGATTTTAACTGTTTCTTGGCCTGATACAACTACAGGTGAACTGATACTAAGGGGACCAGGTCTTGGTGGTGCTTCCATTCATATGGATACAGTGGGACAGATATATCTGTTATCTGGTTTAATTGGTGCTGGTGCTGATGTTGGTGCTGGTGCTGGTAAATTAACTGTACATTGTGATGGTGGTGTTCAGAAGTATGAAGGTCCAGTTAATATGGAGTTTAATTCTGCTGAAGATGATGAAGATGATGCTCTTGGTATCATGTGTTATGGTAATGTTACTGAGAATCTTGTAGGTGGACAGAGAACTATTATTGCAAAGAAAGTTTATATCAAAGCAGATGAGTTAGTTGAGATTGTGGGTGGCACTGATGTTAAGATACAAGCAGGTGGAGATGGAAGTGGTAGTATAATCTTTGCAGCAGGAGAAGTCATGCATTTGATGGACAATGAAAAGAAGATTGTGTTAGGTCAGAGTATGAAGTTTGGTGTTAAGGAAGCGACAGAAATTTCATTTGATCCACGTTCTAATCATACTATTCTTTCACCAGGTCATTTAAATCATAAGGTTCTTGGAGATTATAAGCAATGGACAGGTGGTATCTATCAACAGATTATTGGTGGTATAGTTCCAGCTCCTCCATTCATCCAACCAAGAATTTACGATTATAGTGTAACTACAGTGAAAGGTAAGACTGCGTTTAGATCTGGTCAGAAGTTTAGTGTCGATGCTGTTCTTGGAGGAATTGACATGGAAGCACTTGCTGGAGATGTTGCAATGAAGGCAACAGCAGGTAAAATGGATCTTGAAGCATTGGGTGTTGGTACACTCAAAGCGACAGGTGGAATTACTCTTGAAGGAGATGGTGATTTTGACATTAAGACACAAGGTAAGTTGGATATGTCAGCACCAGGAGGTACTAAGATTGATACAGCAGCAGGATTTAATGTAGATAGTTCTGGTCCTGTATCATTAAAAGGTACTGCAATGGATATAGAGGGTTCTGGCAACGTAACAATCAAAGGTGCTCTAATTTTCTTGAACTAGTGTGCCAGTTGATAAACTGTCACAAGGGCGGTTGTCCAAATCCATATAAGATGATATTCTTATAAATAACTTGAGTGAAGCATTTCTTCACACAACTTAATATAGACAAAGGCCCGAAACTATCGTACCCTGCGTTGAATGAAAAAGATCCCATGTCGAGGGGTCTATCATCCGTGGGGTTTTTCCTTGCGAGATACTTAAAAAAACAATCATGTCAATCAAATCAACAATCGCTGCTATCGCAGCATCTCCATTCCTTCTCGCTGGTGCAGCTTTTGCTGGTCCATACGTGAACGTTGAGAGCAACCTCTCATATCCTGATGGAGACTATTCTGGTGCAACTACAGATCTTCATATTGGTGTCGAAGGTCCTCTTAGCGAGAAAGTTTCTGGATACGTACAAGGCGGTCCTTCTTTCGTTGCTGTAGACGGAACTGACGGTTCTGAGACTGAGTTCTCTGGTAAAGCAGGAATCAACATCGCTGCTACTGAAACTCTAGGTGTATACGGAGAACTCTCTGGTATCACTAAGGAAGTTTCTGGTGACGATACAGTTAACTGGGGTGCTAAGCTTGGTGCTAAGTTCGTATTCTAATTAGATACTAATTAGAAACTTTGAGGGAGGGGTTGCGACCCCTCCTTTTTTATGCTATAATTTCAAAGTCACAAGGCATCGCTACCTATGACTGCTGCATGTCCCTTTGGTGGTTTCAGACATGGAGGCGATAGGAAACCACCACTTAATCATAGAGGAGTGATATGGTAAAAAGAACACATACAATTGAAAAGAAGAATCCACAACACAATCAAGTGTGGGAATGGGAAGAAACTCCTGAATTACGTAAAGCATTGAAGCAACTTGAAAAGTCTTCAGAAGAAGTAAAGAATGGATGAGTTTTTAGAATTATTGGAAGGAGTCTTCTCAAATAAAACACAGGCACAGTGTCATCCAACACGCTATGCCCATATTTGGGTTACCTATAAGAAAATTAGTAAGAACAGATATTATGGTGAACAGGCATATAATTATATGAAGAATAGACCATATCTGCAATATGTTATTGACATAGTAGAGGATAATGGTACATTTCGCACAAAGAACCATGAGATCATCAAGACTCCTGAAAGATATTGTAATGGTGCTAATGTAGAAGAGATAACAGATGAACATCTTAGGTTTCGTGAACATTGTGATCTAGTATTCAGAAAAGTAGGACCGAAAAGATATCAAGGTGGTACAGAGGGATGTAAGTGTTATGTTGATTGGGGTGGAAAGAAAACGTATATTATTAATCAAATTAGATTGGATGAGAAAGAACTACATATATTGGACACAGGAAAAGATGTGAACACAAATCAAAGAGTTTGGGGTTCAGAGTGGGGTTATCTAGAATTTGTGAGGCAGTAATTATGCCAATTAAAGATAGAGAAGCAAATAGAAAGTATCAGAGAGAATGGGCTAGGAAGAAAGGTAAGACAAAGAAGAAGAATCAGGTTGGATTTAGAACAAGACAGAAGATGGTTGATGATGCAAAATCACATCCATGTGTTATTTGTAATAAGGAGTATCCTATTGAAGTTATGGAACTTCATCATATAGATGCTGCTTCTAAAACATCTACCATCTCACAGTTGCAAAGAAGAGCAAGTTATGCTAAACTCAGGGATGAGATAGATAAATGTGCTCCAGTGTGTGCCAATTGTCATCGTTTATTAAAACATGGTTATGTCGATTTACCAGAACTTATTTTATTGCCATCATAGCACAGTGGTAGTGCAGGGCTTTTGTAAAGCCAAGGTCGCGAGTTCAAATCTTGCTGATGGCATTGGGGTTGTAGTTCAACTGGTTAGAGCACCTGCCTGTCACGCAGGAAGTTGCGAGTTCGATCCTCGTCAATCCCGTAGGTCATGAAATTAGTATATAATACTTTATCAGATAAGTTATATGATGCTTGTCTTGCTGAATTGGATGAGAAAGCACCTAAACAATGCTGGAATTCTAGTAGTGTCATATGGAAACCTCATCTAAAGCAGGGATTAAATGGTAGTTGTTTAACTACTATGGTCTCTGATGAATTAACAGATGCTATACAAAGACAAATTACCAAATATGTACCAGAACATGATACAATAATGTGTCAGTTTTATATTTGGCAACCTAATTCTGGTATTGCTATACATGATGATGAACACCATGTTTTTGGTGCTACCATATATCTTAATGATACATGGCATCCTAATGCTGGTGGATGGTTTATATGGGCAGATCAAGGTACAGAACGTTCTGGAATCTATAAAGCAATACTGCCAGAACCTAATGTTATGGTGATAAATGATTCATCAGAACCACATCTGGTTACTTCTGTTTCTCCAGATACACCAGAATTTCGATATACTATACAAATTTGGGGTGATTGATGTCAATTACAAGAGAAAGTTTTTTATTTGGTTTTCAAGAACCTGAGAAAAAGAAACCAAGAAAAAAGAAAATAGCAATTGTTGGTGCTGGACTTGCTGGTTGTATTACTGCTATGCATTACCATCTCTATGGTAGAAACATGCAGGAGAAGATTACAATATATCATGATCCTAACGTACCTATAGAAGAGACTGGTCAAGGAACAACTCCAAATATTGCGGGGTTAATTTTTATAGCATTGGATAATAGTTGGTATACTCATAATAGACTTGATGCTACTAAAAAGTTTGGTATTAGTTACGAAGGATTTGCAAAGAGGGATATATTTCATACTTTTGCTTTTAATACTGTATCATGTCATTATAGACCTAATCTATTAACTAAAATGATCTTGGAATCAGATTTGTTTGATGTTGTAGAAAAGAACATTGATGATCCAGAATCAGAAATAGATTCTGATTGGATATTTGATTGTAGAGGTAGAACTAAAAATAATCCTGATGATTATGAATCATTAACAAGTCCAGTGAATTCTGTTTTACTTGCCACTAAACCAGGAGAGACAGATCTAGAGTACACTAGGTCAGTAGCGACTCCTGATGGATGGACTTTTGTTATTCCTAACAAAGATAGTACTTCTTATGGATATTTGTACAATAATGAAATAACAGATACAGAAATTGCGAAAAAAAATCTCAGGGAATTTTTTGACGTAGAACCTCATAACGAATTGACATTTGATAGTTATGTTGCAAAGGATATATGGAGAGGTGAAAGAACAGTAATTAATGGAAATAGAGTTGGTTTTATAGAACCAATGGAAGCATCTTCTGCTGCTTTTTATAAAAATATTGCAGAATATTCATGGGATCATATACATGGTAAGGTTCCAAAACATTTCATTAGTGCTAGAGTTAGACATACCATGAAGCAAATTGAAACTTTTCTTTTGTGGCATTATGCACATGGTTCTAAATATGATACTCCGTTTTGGAAACATGCTAAAAGTTTGTGGGAAGAGCATACACCACATGGTGATTTCAATAAGATGATTGAATTATGTGATAAACGAAATTTAATAGAACATGCAGTGGGAACTGATCTTTATGCTCAGTGGTACACTTATAGTTTCAAGCAATGGAGAGATGCTTACATCTAAGGTTCAAATACAGGTGAAATGATTTTTTAGAACCGAAGTCATATTCAGGGATCTGCTAGTATAAATAAATCGAGAAGATTCTTAGATTAGCAGACGCAGACTAATTATGCCATTAACAAGACTGGATAACCTGATTACTAGTAA
>Ga0115012_10001271_pt1 | contig 14631 bp, 13 predicted proteins | sample TroAtlMetagenome_FD_88706 | JGI IMG/M metagenome (GOLD analysis project Ga0115012, IMG submission 88706) | Marine eukaryotic phytoplankton communities from Atlantic Ocean - Tropical Atlantic ANT10 Metagenome | ecosystem: Environmental > Aquatic > Marine > Oceanic | place: Tropical Atlantic...
GGAAACGAGGTTCAAGCTCATCTTTTAACTTGTTTACTTGACTATAAACATCTTCCAAATTAGCAGCAGCAGATTTAGTGTTTCCAAGGGCTGATAAAAGTTCGGTAATAACAAAAGATGGAAACTTAATTCCAGAAGGTGTCATTTGTACATATGAACGAGAAGCACTATCTTTAAAATCATAAATAGGCATTGAACCCAATAAAGCATCACCTGCAAAACGAAAATAACCTTTGGTTGAAGTTAAACCACCGTTGTTTTGTACAACTAAATCTTTAATGTTTTGTACTTTTAAATTAAGCATGTCCCAATGGTCACCACTTGGTTTTAAGCCTGATCCTTGGGTTACTTTTGCATCTATTTCATCTAATTGTTTCTTTGTTGCTGCATCTGTAGGCTGCGTACCATCTTGCAACCCTTTGAGTTGTCTATTAAAAACATCAACAGATGAAGGGTCTATTTTTAATACACTTGCACTATCTATTTTAAAATCATAGTTTTTTACTACTCTTTGAGAGCTACCAACATTAAAAGATCCACTAGATGTAATATCTTCTACTCTGATATTCTCATTCTGCTTTAACATATTAGATAAATCAATCGCTGTTACTTCGTCTTGCAACAATGAGAGATCAGAAGAAACACTTTCAACAGAAGTAGCAAGAGAGTTAATAGATTCGTCTTGAGTGGCTTGACCTTCTTGCAATAGTTTTGTTGACGAAGTATTTTTTTCAACTTCATCGACAACAACGTTTAAAAGCTCTTGTTGTTCAGTATCAACATTTTTTAATAAAGTAATTTGCTCTGATTGTTGTTCAGTAGCAACAACAAGACTAGCGACATCACCAGTATTTTTATCAATTCTACCACGCTCAACGACCATTTCCCCGTCTAAACGAGTGCTTTTTTGTAAAGCTTCATCAGCAGTTAGAGATGTGCTATGGATTTTACTTTTGTCGATTGCTTGTTGAGTTTCTATTTCTTTTAATTGTAAAGCATGTGATGTCAATTCAGTTGAATTTTTAGCTGTTACCGCTGTATTTGTAGCAATAGCGGCGGTATTAACGGCTGCTTCTGACTGTGCTGAAACAGCAATGTTATGAGCACTATCAGCTTTGCTTTGAGCTTCTTCAACATCATCATTTATTTCTACAAGAGTTGTACTATGGGCGTTAACAGTTTGTTTAAGTGCTAAAAATTGTTCCGTAAGTTCTGCAAGATTTTCACCGCTAATATCAATAATGTTTTCAACTTGCCCTTCTCGATCATACTTATAAATTTTCTTTTCTTCTGTATCAAGCGCAACTCTGCCTTTTAAATAAATTGGGTTAATGTCAAAAGGTAAATCAACAAGCATTGTATCCGAAACATCTTTACCCTCAATTATTGCTTCAGGAGTTGCATTTTGTATTTTGTCTATATATATAATTGTCATATCATTATTCCCCGAATTTTAAGATGGCATGGAACAAAGAATTTTCTGATGTAGACATATAAACTCGATATAAAGTGTCATTGAATGGTATGAGATATGTATTCCATACTGCTGGCGGAGCATCGCCAGTTTTGACGGTTCTTGGCATCGGATCAATAGCATTCTCAGGAATCGCCACAAAAATATGCCGGAAAGGAAGATGACCATCAGTTGATTCCCTCAAAGATGTAATGTCGGAACCGATTAAATCGGTTTTAGCGATTTCATGAACTTTCGTTAGGGTGTTATGAATGTCCATGTTTTTAATAAAGTTTTCATCTATAACAGACATGTGGCTTTCATCTGTCCAGCCTGAATACACTAAAAGAGGATCAGACGCTGGAGGCAATCCACCACCGCCACCTGATTGAATTGTAACTGTTTGTTGGTTTTCTTTGCCTGACACGTCAGTCATTGTGCTAGTTAATATATTATTTAAATAGCTTAAGGTTTGGTTTTTAAAAGTTGTATCAACTGTGTTAGTTAACAACTCGACTACTGTCGTCATGCTTGACTTAAATTCATCAAATTCTTTTCTTAAATCATCAACATTGTCAGCATTTGCCTCAGTTGTCCAATATCTGTAAATAGCATCTTCGACGTTATCGGCACCTACAACACTTGCTTCATAATGCTCACCAGAATTAGCAAGAAACCAGAAATAGCATCTTCGATTTATATTCCTTACATGCAAAGCTCCACCACCTTGTGAAGGTAAGAAACCGTTTAAATCATCTATAACAACAACATCTAAAGTAAAACGATAATTAGAAGCGGATTTAAAATAACCATTTGCAATCATATTGGCTATTTCTACTACATTATTAGTTGCTCTTAATTTTTCTTCATCAATATTTGCTTGTGTAAATTTAATTAAATTAGCAACTTTCAGCATGTCGGTAACAGTAGATAGTTTTGGTTCAATAATATCTACTCTGTTTTCTAATGTTTCAGTAGTTTTGCCTTGGCTCATAACATCAATACTTAAGCTATCAACTTTTGTATTAATTGCTTGCAATCCTTGGCTTTGGCTAGCCAATCCTTGGCTTAAAGCGTTTATTGTTGAATTAATGCTAGTGTTTTCTTTCTTTAAATTACTTATGTCACCTTTAACATCAATAAGATCAACTGTGTTTTTTTGCGAACTTGCATTAATATTAATTAATTCTTTTGTGTTAATTTGTGTTTGATTTAAAGAATTAACTAATTCTGTTGATGTTAAAGGTGAAGCCTTGGCAAACATTCCGTCACTAGTGGCAAATTCCATTATTTTACCATCGTAATCACCGCCACTTGGCATCATGCCATCACCGCCGCCGCCGCCGCCGCCGCTTGATTCATTCCAAATAAAAGTCCAAGATTTATCATTTGGATTATATAAAGTGCTAATAGATTCACCTTGAATGTTAAGAGCAACAGTTGGGCGATCATTTACTAACATTTCTGTGCCTTCAATGCCTAACGCATTTAATAAAGGTAAATTCTTTAAATCTAATCCAGCAGAACTAAGTTCTATACTTGTATCTTGTGATGATATTTTTAATAGACCATCTGAATTGCCAACTTCTGAACAATTAACAAAATTAGATGATACAATAGCAATATTAACTAAATTAGTATTTAAATAATCCGTTTGTTCTAAATCTGCGTTATAAATACCAATAGAGCTTTCACTATGAAACGGTACAAAAGTTGAATCAGGTCTTAAAAAAGATACTAACGGCATATCTTGTCTAGCTATATGTATAGTATGCTTTAAACCCATTGCTGAGTTATCAATTCTAGATGATATTATGTCATCATAACCACAATCCCAAGGCACAGAATCGCTTGTTACCATCCAATCTTTATCTCTATAAACTAAAGCAAAACTACGTAATTTTATAAGAGCTTCGTGCTCTGTTAAATTAGTAAAATCATTATAATCAATTGTATGAGTTAAATTATCTATTAATGACGACATATCCCCAGAATGTAAAGGCATTGAGCCATTGGGTTGTTCCATAAATGCTAACTGATATTTATCAACTGGTATAACCCCTAACGATAGGTTATTTGGCTTAATAGTACTAAATCTAATAAATACAGAAGCATCAGCTGAAATTAAAACAGGAGTATTAAGAGAAACAGTGTATTCTTCACCTGCAACCAATCCATTTAATTCTTGTTTATATCCTATTTGATCATCAATAGTAATAATTAATTCTTCTGATGCTAGTGAAATATTTGGTGTAAATTTAATAGAAGTTTTTTCAATTATGAAATAACCAAATGCGACAATATCTCTTAATGCTGCAGAACCATTATTGACTGTAACTGTATCAACAAAAAAATCTCCACTAACTCTCCAAGCATAAGCATTGTCAGGTCCATGAAATAATATATCTTGAGTTTGAATTAAAGAATTCGTACCAGTTGCTTGATTTGTTGAAACTAAACTATCAACACTAGAGCTAATTTTATGATAACCAATTTCTAAAGATGTAGGGCTTAATTGAATAGATCCATTAATTTCTTTTATATTAGAACTAGTAAGAGTGCCGCTAATTACTTTCATTAAAGTATTGTCTGCAACACCGCTAAAATCTGGCATACCTGAACCACCAGCAGAAGGTAAAGCTAAAGGATCAGATTCTATTTTAGTTCCTGAGGTAGTTGTAAGAGTAGTTTGTAATTGATTGCCGCTAACTAATGCATTGTCTACCGATTGTATACCGCTACCAACTTTACTAATTTCTTGATCAGTGTAAATTTTAGCAGAATCAAGTGTTTTAGCGTCTTCTGTTTCTGCAATAGTTGTTACATCATCTACATCAAGATAATCAAAGTCTACTTCTGCTGTTATTTTAGTATTATCTTTTAAAACAATATTAGATTCAAATTTTTTTCCAGTTAAACTTAAATCCTGCCTTACTACTGGATTACCGCTATCACCTGTGTCACCTTTTTCACCTTTTTCACCTTTTTCACCTTGATATATTAAATCTGCATCATGCCATGATGCATCTGAAACACTCCACATATAATAATTATATGCAGTAGTACCAACGGCACAAGTAACGCCTTGGCTTAATCTTTCTGGATGTCCTGATGTCCATGTATCTCTAGCAGACAGATTATCAAAAAACATATCTTCGGCTACTGCTGATACTATTGAAACATTATTACCAGAGCCTGAGCCAGTAGCTCCAGTAAAAGGTGAAATACCAGAACTAAAATTACCATCAGTTGATGGTGTTACATATATAATGGTGGTTGGGTTTGCAGCACGAACATATAAATCGCCGTCTGCTCCTGTACTAGTAAAATATAATCCTACTGTAAATGCTGATCCAGCACGACTATAAGTAGCTGGCTTTGTTTTAGATTCAATTGCAAGTATTTTGCCTGATATAACTTGTATTTTAAATTTGCTGTATTCTGTAGTTTGAATTAATTCAGATAATAAAGTGTACTCTTCTGGTAATGTGATTGTATACATATTCCCTCATGATTTAGCATCCCTCCTGAATTTGTTGGTATTGATTATTTTTGTTGTATTATTAACATTAATAGCTAATCTACAGCTATGATATTTAATTTGAGATATTCTAATGTCACCCCAATCGTAATTTATTATAGCTCCTTGGCATAAACATAAAACTTCTTCCGATATTTTTATTGTTGCGTTTAAATTTTGTTTATCGACTGATAAAATAATAATAGTAATGTTTCCTGCATTTAAAGGTTTTAAAATAATTTTACAATTATTATTAACTCCTTGGGCATATAATGTGCAGACGTACATATTTGAAAATAATTTTAATTGACTTGTTTAATATATTATATATTAATAAGAACAACTATGTATTATGATTTTTGTTTTTATAATATTTTCATAAATAACATAAAGTTAGCAGTATAATAGCCTTAAGCTTTTTTTAAAAAACACTTTATTTTAAAAAAAAATAGCATTATTAAAATATGAGTTATACAATAATATTGCGTTAACTAATTTTAGTATTACTTATTTTCTATAACAGTTTTTTAACTGTTATAGAAATTATTTAGATCTTCAAAAAATCTATTATTATTATTAGTTTTAATAATTAATTCTTCTACTGCTGTCATAATGCAATCATACTGATCATCAAATTTTTTATTTTTTTTATTTCCCATTGCAACAGTCATATTTAATTTTGTGCTGCGGTTTGTAAGGGTTGGTAAATCTAGTACTTCTAATTCTTCCATTAATCCAGCTAAAAAAACAGTTGTTGCAGCATGTAATGGCTTAACTCCGCCTCTACTATAATAGTAAATATGATCTTTAATATTGTCTTTTTTATCTTTGAAATCAGGAATTAATAAATCGCCTCTGTAAATTCTAGGTATTACTTGTTCATGTCTCACTAATTTGCTTGATGCTCTTCCTACTGATGTCACTGTTATGCCATACGGCATTTTCTCTTTTAGCTCTACTATCAACCCTTGCCCTGCTTGTTTATCTTCAATCATAATCTCATTTAATGGAACAGGGAATTTATTACAAGTAACATGCCATTTATTAATTAATTCTAATGATTTTTTAAGAAGCTTGCTTGGTGACCAAGTACCTAATTCAATATCAATTACATAAACTTTTTCATCTACTCCAACACCAACTAATAAGAATACTGTTTTATCAAAATAATCACCTTCTTTACCGCTATTAGTATCTACTATAATTACTCTTCTAATTAATTCTGGTAAATCTTGATACCTATGTATTTTAGATGTATCTATTAGTTTACCGCCTAAATCTTGCGGCTCTTGCATGTATTGGCTATAGAATGTATAAGGTGCAGTTTTTTTGTTTTCTAACAAATCTGTTATAGCTTGTTTTTTTTCCCAATAACTCCAAGATTTTACACCTTCTACTATTTTATAAGGAGTATTATCAATATATTTTTGTGCATGAGGTCTAACATTATCTGGTAACTCATCAACAAATTTTTGAGTAATAATTGCAGGTATTTTAATATGCTTGAAATCTAATCCCATACCACCTTTTAACATAAAATTAGTTGCATCTAATACATGAAGTCTTTGTTGTATATTTAAAATAGGTGTAGCAGTATATTCACTTGCGTCATCTCTTCTAGATAATATTGTATTAGTTAATTTTCTATTATCAGTTTCACGTTTAAGTTCAGAAAATAAATTTTCAGGTTTTTGGTAATCATCAAGAATAATAGCACCAGAAAACTCATAATTACCATCTTGACATAAATAGCCGCCTCTATGCCCTGTAATACCGCCGCCAGAAGGTGCAGACATAATAGATGCAATTTCATTAGCTGATGTTTGGTTATTATCAGAATTAGTGAAAACATTAAAATGCTGTTTGCCGTCTTTTTTTAATACGCCACCAAACAATTCTTTAAATTCTGGCATTTTTAAAATTTCTCTAGTTTCATCAGCTGATTGGTTAAGTCTTGAATCGTTAAAACTAATATTAAAATTCCTGAATTTTTTTAGCTTTCCAGACAAACATAAAGCAGTGCAATAAGCAGGCAATAAAATACAATAAAGCATTGTTTTTGAGCTGCCCGGCGGTATGTTAATAATGCGGTTAGAATTATCTCTATATATTAAATCGTCTATATCACTACATAAGTAATAATGATGCCAATTAACAAAAAAAGGTTGTCTTTTAACTAAGCTATACCATATTTGACAAAAACCAAGAAAACTATTTTGGCTAATAGCAATAATTTCTAATTTTTGGTTTTTAGATAATTTATTAAATTCTAGCGTTTTCATAATGTTTCTTTAATTACTTTTAATTGCTTTTATTATTGCTTGATTTTCTGGATCTTGTGCCATTGGTAGGTCTACTGCAATTGTTTGTTGATCAAAGCCGCTAATTTTACTATATAATGCGGCAAACTTTATGCAAGCATCAAGCGTCTTTTCAGTACTTAGTTCTTCTAAATCTTTTGGTGTAATTGATCTAAATAATGCACGTAGTTTTGCTGTTGCTTCTTTCCTTAGCTCCCTTTGCATCATTAAATCATCGTCCATATCTTGTTTAGTTTGCTGAGATTTAATAATTGATGCGGGGTTTTCTAAAGCTTCAATATAATTTTTTAGATTATGGTTGCTTTTAGCTATTTTAGACCATTCTTTAAATTGATAACTTGATTCTTTTAATGTCTTATCTAAATTAAAATTATTTATAATATATAATCCGGCAAATTCCACGCCTTTACCCTTAAGTTTTTTATATAATATATCTAGTTCTGCCAATTCTTTTTCACATAAAAAATCATAATCTTTAAAAATTATTTCATGATCCATAATTAACCGCCAAATATTTTAAATAACACACTAATCAATTGCTCATTGCCAGTAATAAAAGCAATAAAAACAATAGCAATAATAATCATTTTATTGTTTGCAAATAAATTACTTAGCATGTTGTTTTTAGTTTCTATTTCTTGAATTTTTAAAATTAATTTTTGCATATTATCTTTTATTTCTTTATTCTCTACACGAGAATCTGCAAGCAATTTTTTAATATCTATTATTTGTTCGTTTAATCTTTTAAACTCTACTTTTATTGTGTCTTTTGACATGTAGATATTAGTTGTCATTATTTTAATTCCTCCTGAATATTTATTTATTGTGGGTTTTTCTTACACAGTTCAATCAAATACGAATCATATAGACCATCATCACCATTTGTATTTTTTATAAATACTTTACCTATACATGTTCTAATTTTATAAACAAATGCTTCATTATTAAAATCATCTAAAGAGTCAGAATGTTTTCTAATCCTCATTTCTCCGTTTGGATACAGATGCGTTATAATGCAATAGGTTTTAGAGAAGGCTGGAAAAAAAACGCGTGAAAACGCAATGGTAGTATAACCAATATCTGAGCTGTTGTTTGTTGTAACTTGGTGATTATTTACAGTAGCATCACCATAAACATTTAAATCTTTAACAGATAAAATATCTCTAGCAGATATATGACCATGAACATCTAAACTATCAAGAACAGATATATAACCCTTAGCTTGTAAATTACCAACAGATGTATAACCATTAACTCGTAAATTACCATTAACTTGTAAATCATCAACAGTAGCATCACCATTAACTTGTAAATTATCATCAACAGTAGCATCACCATTAACTTGTAAATCTTTAACAGTAGTATCACCATTAACTTGTAAATCATCAACAGTAGTATCACCATTAACTTTTAAATTTGTAACAATAGGATTTATTTTAGGGGCAAATAAACTTACAGAATTAACTTTTTCAACTTCTACAGCATCATTAACAATTTTAACAATTGCATCGCATACTTCTGAGTTATTCGCTGTTTCTGGATTGCCATTAAAAGAACCATTAGTTTGATTTGCTTTTTTAATTAAAGCAGCTGTAAAGCCAAATAAATCATTTACAGCATAAGCCAAAATAGCACTACCAGAATTAGGATTATCTGGCGTACTGTTTTTAAGAGATGCGTTAGGATAATCAGTTGTAGGAGGGTTAACAACGTCTTGTTGATCTTCTGGTTTTCTCATATTATCACCTTTTATTAATTATTAATTTTTGGATTATAGTAAATGGTATCGCCGTATTTAGCATTTTTACCATAAGATGCTGAAAATTCTTTAATTTGCAACAACCATTTAATGCCGCAAGGATGAGGTAATAAAGATATTAAATCTATTCGCTCTTGCTCTGTAAGAGCAACATCTTTTGGTATAATTAATGAAACTGTGTTATTGCCTCCAAAAATAATATTAAATTGATAAGGTATTAAAGTGCCAATTAAATTTTCTAAAGACAAAATCGTGTAATCAGTACGATTAATTATTTTTTGAGCATTAACTAATAATCTATATTGCTTATCATCTATGCCGCCTGTTCTAGGTTTACCAACTAAATTACCTTGAATATTTAAATCGCCATTAACAGGATTTAATATATTTAATAGTTTTTCTATTGATTCAATAAGTGAATTTATTGGTTTATCAAATCTATTAATAAAATCTTTGTTATTTTCATGAGCTAAATCTTGAGACTGCATATCATGCCCTATTTATAGTAATGTTATCTTCTTTAATAATTGCAATACTGCCATATCCAATAACAACTTGATTATCCCAACTATTATTATCTAATGACACTTGTAGATCATCATAATAACCATTTTCTGCAAGTGTTACATTAATTGGCTCACTAAAAAAATTAGCAATTATATTTTCAGATACCGTAAATGCTGTTTTATCTGATACTGCTAATTTTCCAAGACTGTAATCTACTATTGCTTTTTTTAAATCATTATCAAGCAAATCGCCTGCTAATGTTTGATTTTTTTTAGGAGAAATTGTAAATTTAATATAAATTTCAATTTCTTTAATTCTAAAAAAAGTAATATCGCCGCCATTACCGCCAATTACTCTAATATTGCCGTCTGGTAATGTTTTTTCAACTATTGGTGTTTTTTTATTTAAAGTAACTTTTGTAAATGAAAAATTAGAATTCTTGTTCATTGAGATACCGGCAACGATTGACAATAATATTTGATTAGCAATTTCATCATCCTTACCACCTTGAACAAAAATAACAATAGAATGAGGTTCTAACGCATCACTTGCACCACTACTTACTTGCTGCCTTGTTGAAGCATCAATATAATAATTATTTTCATTTGTATCTATAAAACAATTAATAACCCCAGTAACATTATATAAATGCGCTTGAATACTATCGCTTGAATTTCTGCTTGGCAATGCTGCACTTTTTTGTATTTGCTCTCTTATTTCTTCTTCTGTTGGCTCGTTACGTCCTAATATAGCAGGTTCACCATTGGTTATATATAAACCATCAACAACAAGTTGAATTGCAAACGAATCAGCTGCTATAGCTCCATATTCATTACTGGCTGCTAAAATGGAAGCGCTATATTGGTCTCCAAGTAAATGAAAAGTTGGTTGTTCTTGCGTAATCCATATATTACCGTTCTTATCTGTTATTCTAAAACCTTCTGATAATATTACATCAGCATCATTTGCAATTATTTCTAACTTTACAGTTGATCTAGTAGCATTAAGATAAGGTATACACAATAAAGATAAAATATTTTTTAATTGAGGTTTATTAGCGGCAAAAATATCAACTACACCAGCTGCTTGTTGCAATAATTCATAAGCATCGGCTAATTTTTTAGCAAATGCTTGATTTGCTGCATAATCTAAAGAATTAGGTGATATATCCCATCCTTGATCTATGTCTTTTAAGCCTTGCTGTAGTTCTTCAAAAATTTCAATTTCTGTTTTATTCGTCATATTCTATTGCTCCATAAACAGTATCAACTACTAATTTAACACTTAATGTTTCACCATTTAACTGCATATTAATAGATACAATATTTGTTATTTGCGGTATTTTTAACAATTCATCTGATATATGCCGACTGGCAATTTCAGTATTTTGAAATAATATTATATAATCTAAACCTTTAATTCTGTCATAACGATCTTCTCGCACAACAGATCTTAAGCATCTAGTAATAAGTTGTTTGACTGCTGATAATCCATCAACAAAATGATTATTTGATGTAACAATACTACCATCTTCTGTGCAATTTCTTGTAATAATCACGAATTGCCTCCTGTAATACCAGTAACTGGCAATAATTTTGAATCTTTAAGATTTCCAGCGGTGTGTTTATGGTTTTTAAGTGATTTGCCATCAACTGTAACGTCTTTAGCAGATAAAGTGCCTTCAACTTTGATATTACCATTAATAACGACCTCGTCTCCTACAAGGCTGAAAGTCAGTTCACTATTTGTGATTTCAATTTTGTCATCATTAATAGTTAAAGCAATATCTTTTTTTGTGATTTCAATTTTGTCATCTGCTATATTAATTTTGCCGTTATTTTTTATTATTTGTAGCGATTTACCATCCCATTCTTCCGCCTCTTGCGTTATTGATATGTTGGTAGATTGCAAAACTGGCAAAAATACACCATCTGATAAATCATGAATTCTATTAGAAGCACTTAATCCGCTAATTCCGTTAATATAATTATCCATGTCTGCTTGACAAAACACAACTACACCAAAGCAATTAATGCCATATGGAATTTTTATATTAATTTCTTCCGTTTTAACTTGCATTATTGGAATATCTTGTAGTAAAGGGTAACTACTACCATCAGGATGTTTAATTGTAATTTCAACATCACATAAGTTAGTTTTGTGATCATATTTTGTAATTTTTGCAGGCAACATTGTATTTATTTGCTCTACCCTTGTTTCTATTAATTTATTTATTTGCTCTTTCATGATATTAATAGCTCTAATGATGTAGTGGAAATTGAATCATAATAATTAATATTATGCACAAATGATTTTACAATATAAGTCTTATCTTGATTTGTTTGGATTGGAACCAGATTTAAATTAACAGCATTTTGTAAATTATAATAATTGTTGAAATCTATTTTAACTAAATTATCAATAGAGATATCAGGTATAATCAAACACTCTAATGAGACAGAAGCAATACCAAAAGCAACGCTTCCATTAATAATATTAATAACTGGTATAGTTGTAATAATGCTTTTACTGTTATCAGTAACAATGATTTTTTGTTTTTTTACGCATACAGTTATGGCTTTACTTCTTACTTGCGTACTTATTGCATCTTGATCAGGATCATAATTAAGTTGGCGAGTTAATTTATCAATAATTTGATTAATATTTCCTGAAGCATTAAATTTTTTTAAAACAATAGGTTGACTTGTTTGATCTACTAATTCTAAAAAACTTGTATCTTTAATAAATGGATTAAGTAAATTATTGTTGTAATTACCTATTATCTCTGTTAAACAATTTTGAGCTGTTGTTTGTTTTTTAGATATAGCGTATTTTTTTTTGTGCAAAATATCACTAAAACAATAAATAGTAAAAACTTTATCGACAAAATTATTTTTATTAGCCAAAGTAAAATTATTAATTTTACCTTCAAATATTATTACACCATCAACTTCTAATTTAATAGTATTATTAGTATTAATGCTATTAATACTGCTATCATTTAAATTATATATAGATATATCAGCATAAACATAAATACCAATAGATTTAATAGTTCCTTCAATTTGTAAAGGATTAGGCTTATTTGTTGTTGATAGCACAACATTACCAGTGCTTAATGTATAACTTCTCATAATTCTTCATAAAATAAACCGCCTTCAATTGAAATTAAATTAGGCGGTGTATTAGATCTATATATTAATTCTGCATTAATATCGGTTTGTTTTAACAAATCACTTCCACTTACTAATGGAGCATTAAAGCCAATTTGATTTTTTGATTCATCAAAAATATTTACAAAATAAATATTTGCACTTGTATTGTAATTAAAAATAAATTCATACATTTTTTCAAAAAATAAAAAATTCATACTAAAATAAGGTATACCATCTGGTAATTTAATCACAATAAACTCCTAACAGCGTTGCCAATTTTTTTAATTTTATGCAGTCTAGAAGTGGCTGCTGTTATATCCATTTTACTAACATCAACAGCGTTATTACTACTAACATGCTCTTTTCTTTCTTCTAACTCAATTTTTATTAAAACACCGTTTTCATTTTCAGGGTTAACTAATGAGTTAATACCAACAATAACCATGTTAGAATAAGTTTTTTTACTAGTCTGTATATCAAACTTTGTTAATTGATTAGCTTGATTTAATATGTTATTTAAAGCTTTTGCTGATCTTTTTTCCTGTGTTGTTTCTAGCAAATCTAAACTACTAGATATATAACGTATACCACGTCTTGCAATTTTGCTGCCTATTGTTTTATTTAATGCTAAATTAGCTATTGATGCTACTCCAGTAGCATAAAGATCTTTAGGCGCAAAATCTCCATGAGCAACAACTATTGTTAATTTTATTGGGTCTCTGTGTAAATTATATGATATCTCTGATCCTGCTTGGCTTGGATAGCTGCTATGTTTATATGTTTGATTTATTTCTTCTGACAAAACAGCATCAAACAATAATATATTTTCTCCTACTCCAAAACCTGTAACTGGATTTTGAGTGCCTAACAATTCTCTTACTTGCATTTTAATTGAATTAATCATAATTACTCCTTAAATAGATAATTGCTCTTGTATTTTTTTTATAACATCATTAGCGATAGTATCATTGGATTTATTAGCACCGTTAACAGTAATATTATTAGTTATATTGCTGTTTGCTGGTGGTTTTGCCTTGTTTTTATTTGCGTCAGTATTGTCTTTTACTGCTTCTATTAATTTACTTATCACTAATGATAAAATTGGTGCGCCTGCATTAAAATCTTTTGATGTTGCGTCACCAATAATTTTTTCTGTTGATGATAATATTTGCGTAGGGTTATTGGTTAAAGCTCTTATAAAAGCAGGTATATTAGTTTGTTCACCAAATTTATGTACATCTTCAGCAATTTCCGCACCTTTTTGATTGTAAACAGGGAATTTAGCTTGCTGAATTTGTGCTTCTTGGAAAGATGCTTTCTTCTGCTGCTGATTTGCAGAAAAATAATTTATCAAGCCGATATCACCACCAAGTAATTTACGCGATAAATCAGTTTTTGCAGCTCTATCTTTTCCTGTGCCAATTAATTGCTGTATTGCTTCAAATCTTTGCTTATCGGTTTGGGCGTTTTTTAATTTGCTTAAAGCTTTTTGACCTGTTCCGCCTGTTAATTGGTGCATAATTTCAGGACTTAGCGGCATTTGTCCTACTTTCAACCCTGCTTGCATTTCTCTTGCTCTAATTAATAGCCCAGTTGCTGTTTCGGTTTCTTTTTCGCTTCCTTTGGCTGCGAAAAGATGAGCCAAGGTGCCAGTGAATTCTTTATTTTCAACTCCTGACGCTGATAAATTTTGATAACCTTTTATATTGCCGGTAGTAATACTAGCAATCCCTTTTAACGCTAACGTAGCGGCGAGTAATTTGCCAGAAGCAGCACCCAAGGAACGCAAAGCACCACGATCAATATCTTGTTTTAGCACCAATGATGTAGCAATTGATTTTAATGCGTTTACAACTCCAAAAACGCCTTGATACGGGTTTTCTTTATCTGGTTTAACAGAATTATTAGTAGTAGTA
>Ga0115012_10001272_pt1 | contig 14629 bp, 14 predicted proteins | sample TroAtlMetagenome_FD_88706 | JGI IMG/M metagenome (GOLD analysis project Ga0115012, IMG submission 88706) | Marine eukaryotic phytoplankton communities from Atlantic Ocean - Tropical Atlantic ANT10 Metagenome | ecosystem: Environmental > Aquatic > Marine > Oceanic | place: Tropical Atlantic...
GTTTTCCCAGTTGCCGACTCCCCGGCAAAGGCTGTGATTTTGTTATTTGGTACACCACCATATAAACTACCACTTAATACTGCATTCATAATATACGAACCAGTATCTATTGTTCCTGTAAATTCAGATGAGTTTCCACCATCTGCTAATATATTTGTATTCTCAATTCCACTTATTACATTTTTTAAAAAATCAGCCATTATATACCTTATCTAGTTTATCTGAAAATTCTTCTATCTTTGACATTCTTGTTTTACCAGGCCAATAGATGTAATCCTTTTCTGGGTTCTTCGCTAAATTATTCAGCAAAGGTTTCATCATATTATATAGAGTATCGCATTTTTGTTGCGTTTTGTCAAGTCCTGTTTTTGAAGAAGTTGCATCTTTTTGGGCCTGTTGTACGACTTCTAACTCGTCTTCTGTGACGGCTGTAAAGCCGAAATCGAAATCTAAATCACTCATGAAAAAAAGTCCTCTAATGTTGCTCGTTTTTCTACACTCCAACCAATCTTCTCTAGTATAAGTTGAAGGGGTTCTGAAAACGATTTGTTAAATTGTGTTTCATAATCTATATACTTCTCAACACCAAACTCTGTTGGTAAAACATTAAGGATAGATAAAACATTTTGCTTCATACTATTTGGTTCTCTCATATAACAAAACTTTATCTTCTCACCATCTTTTACTGTTTGGTATTTTTTCTCAAGTTTGTGTTCTCTAATTAAATGATTGTATACCAAAGCACCACGTACATGAATTGGTGTACCCTTTACTAACTCAAGTTGTTCTCTTTCACCACTATCGTATTTATTTAACTCAGACACACCTCTAGGAAAAGCAACATCTTCAAAAGATAAATTAAAAAACTCTGTCTTAAAATCAGCTATATATTTCTGAACAACTTCTTGTTCACCACTCATAATAAGTTTAAAACATTTCTTCATAGCATCTCTACAAGCTTGTGGGGTACTAGACTTAATAGCTTCAATGCCCATCATTTTTAATTTGGGTTCATCATAACGAACACCTTCATTATCATAGACATTAAGCATATATCTTTTCTTAGCAGTCCAAATACCAATATCAGCTATCGCTTCTCTCTTCATATACATTTTCTGATCATATGCATTCATAAGATCGGCAAGTTGAAGATAAGCTTTATCAATAAACGGCTCAATCTTTTGTTGTGCTACTTGATCTAAGAAATCTATGGGATTTTTAGGTTTAAATTTTTCGATAAGTTTATCTAATACAATATATAAAGAATCTGTATCAGATGCCAGAACATAATCTACTTTGTCTGTTTCTAATAACTTATTTAAATATTCGTTGATTCGGGCTTCTATCCATTTGATAGAGAGTTGTCCAGATTTAGTAATAGCTAAAGCTTGTCTAATATCATAGAATCTAAACCATTGATTACCCAAAGCACCATATGCCGAGTTTAGCTGAACTTTCTTCGCTAACTGCATATTTGAAAACTTAGCGATATCTTTTTCTAGTTGTGCTTTACGTCTTAGTAATTCACTTTTCGTCATTCATAATCTTTTCTAATATGTTATAAGTTTGTACATAATTACTAACATAATACAACTTATCCACTTCCATGTCAAGTCTTTCCGCAATAGGAAAATCATTACCACCTGCATCACATCTATCTCCGAAAAATACTATACGATTATATCCGTAATTGTTTTTTAGATAGTCATAGATTTGTGATTTATCTTTTCCTTTTTCCACGATATCAATTCCAGTGTCACCTGCAACCCTGAAGTCATATTGAGGGTACATTAAGTCTAGTATATCAGCAAACTCTTGTCTTTCACTTGAAAACTTATCATACTTAATATACTCTTCTCTTTCTTCTCTGTTAGCATTTCTACCCACAGTTGAAAAGTTTATAAGTCCTTGTCTCTCATCAATATGATTACCAGTTTTAATTGGTGTCTTTGTAGTGTTGAGAAATCCTTTTAGTGTGTCTTTCAACTCGTCTGTAAATACTATATCATTATTGTAAACTCTTTTTACATTTTCATCTTCATCTATTATCAGATGATCATTACCACCAGATGCAAATATACCTTCACATTGTTTCACTACTTTAAATGTAAGTTGATCTTTCATCTTTAAATAATCTGAACCTGAACAAATCCAAACATCACGTTCTTCCATAAACCTTAATAGAATATTTCTTTGAAAGTTTAGAATAACTTGTGACGATTCTGTTAATGTACCATCAGTATCAAATAAGTATGCAGTTTGTCTATTCATGGAGTAACCTCTTAACTTCTTCCAATTCTTTTTGGGCTTCAATCATTTTCTTTTTATAGATAACTCTATCTTCATACATAGATTCCATCATCTCTGTCAGAAAGCCTTTCTTATCTTTTCTAAAGTATTGTCCATTAGCGGCTAACACTTTATCTTTCTGAGTAGTTATATTTAGGTTTACAATATCTTCTATATTTACATCTTGAGTATCACCACTCATCAATGTATCTGGTGATATATTATATTGCATAATGAGATGTGGGTACAATGAGTTTAAGTCAAAAGACATAACCCACTTATGTAAACCAACTTGTGGATCTTTTACATAAGCACCCTCATAAGTAGAATCTTTTCTAGTTCTTTTGTTTTGTGGTATGACAATGTTTTTATCCATTAGATAATTATGTATAAGGACATCCCACATACGAACTTGAGTATATACATCTTCATAGTTCACTTTGGCATCATAAGCCAATGCCATAGCCATCTCTATCAGTTTCATCTTAGCATCTATCTTTTCTACTAGTTCAACGTCTTTGATATTATACTCAATGAATTTTTGATAGTCTAATTTATATAATTGATGTAAGCTTGAAAACTCTGAATAGTCCAGCTTCTTCTCATCAACAGTAACACTTGCTATATGATCTAATCTATAACTTTCTTGATTTGCATACGTAAACTTCTTAAACAATTCTAGATAATCTAATTGTGCTATACCCTTAATCTCAAATGCTTGTAATGTTCTCTGCATTTGATTTATTTTTCTTTCTTGTATAAAACCCCATGGCGAAAGTTCATTCGCTTTATATTCACCAAATATTTTTGTGATACGATTTACAAGATAGGGTATATCAAAAAATCTGGTATTCCAACCAGTTATGATATCTGGATCAAGTTTCTTCCAAGTTTTAAGAAATATATCGATAAGTTTATGTTCAGTTTTACAATTGATATATTGAACATCTTTTCTATCATTTTTAAAATCATCAATACCCATAACATAACATATACCATTTTGCTTTATAGTTATTGCAGTTATTGGTTGATTAGCATCTTCTGGTTCTGGAAAGCCATCTTCTGAACCAACTTCGATATCGATATTAGCTACACGTATATGATCCATATCATAATCATTATCAAACTTATCATTGATAAATGTATATGCGTGGAGAGTTGAACCATAAAAGTTAAACCCGTCTACATCTTCAAACTTGCTTACATATTCTTTACAAGCTTTAATGCTTTCAAACTGTTTAGGTTTAACAGTATGTCCATCTATTGTTTTGAATTTTGTTGGCCCTCTAGCAGGTTCGTAGAGAGTTGGTTTGTAAAAGACTTTCTCATTAAATCTATTACCATTATTATAACCGCGAATGAATACGTTATTACCACGTACAAAAGTATTTGTATAGAATCTCATAGCATCATAATAACAGATGCTATGAGTAATGTCAAGACTTTTAGAAAGATAATGTCATTGAGAGAGTGATATCTTCTCTAGCCCAATTTGTATCAATACCAGTATTCATTTCTAAAACTAAACTATCAGATACATCATAGTCTAACCCAATGTCAATACCTTGATATAAATCAGAAGTACTTGATGAGCCAAGTGCAGTTAAATCAAAATCAGCATCTACAGTTAAGTCCATCATCATTAATGGAACTGTAATACCTGATTGTGCAGTTATTGTTGTTGCAGGTGTGTCTAGATTGTGTGTCGCTTTAAGTTCGTTATCAAGAGATATACCATTACCAATGTCCCAAGCGCCTGCAGGGAAGGCAAATACTATCGCAGTTGCCAAAGCTAAAAAATATTTTTTCATAGAGGATCCTATTCTTTGAAAATGTTAATGAAAAAGTGTGAGAATCTCACACCACTATTTAGAAATTAACCAATCTTCATTAACATCTGGCCAATTCTCCCAACAAAAGGAAGTAATGCAAGTGCCATTATTAGATTCATACCAGAATGTGCTATTGCTATTCGTAAAGTATCACCTTTCGGCATACCATCAGATACAAAGAATCCAGCTAACCATATTGTACCTGTTGTCCCGATATTTGCACCGAGAACACAAGCGACAGCCGCAGGTAAAGGTAATGCTCCCGAGGCGACTAAGGCTATAATTGCTGTAGTAGATAAACTTGACGATTGCCAAGCAAGTGTCATTATAATTCCACCTAGGAACATATATATCGGATTACCTAAAAACCAATTTAGGTGCTCCATATTTCCCATAGCTTTCATACCACCTGAAAATGTTTTAAGTCCGATATAAAAAATCACCAACCCAACAAGAGCGGTGATTACGGGATTACCTAAGTCCATTTGTGCCACCTTTTTCCATAATTTTTTATGTTTACTTTTCATAATAAAGTTATATCATTTTTAGGCAGTTATGTCAAGACTTCTCTGTACTCTCATTTGATCTATAAGATTCCACATACTGTTCTTTGCGAAAAACTGCATCATCATTATGTACGCCATCCACTGATACTGTCTTTTCTCTTGCTCTCTCTGATATTGCATTTTGTTATAATCAGAAAGTTCATCAACAACTCTTTGTGCTTGTTGATTAGCTACTTGTGTACCTTCATTAATGTAAGTATTAATGTATTGATTAGTTACGTGTCCTATTTGCATATTAATTACCTTAAAAAAGTTCTGTCGTAGGTGGAGTAAAAGATTTATTGTATAATGATTGAGTAGTATTAACTCTGAAATTAGATATATATCCGTCCCAGCCTCTACCAGTAAAATTACCAGTTCCACCTATCGCAAAAATTTCAGATGAATCATTAATAGTTCCAGTAGCACTTGTGTTTTCAACAACTACTGTACCATTTAAGAATAAATACCAATTATTTGAATTTCTAACAACTGCTACGTGATGCCATTGATTTAAATCCATAGCAACTGGAGAAGTTAAAACTGTGACTAAGGAACCTCCTATATATGAAGTAACATATAATACTCTTGAATTGTTTGCAATTAAATTTATAGAGGTTGAGGCACTAGTTCCTGAGGAATTATAATCACCCCAAATATAATTCTGAGATGAATGAGGATAAGAATTAGCATAAATCCAACATTCAACAGTAAAATTTGCACCCCAAGTTTTCCATGTACCATCTGGTATAGTTAATTTTTCATTAGAAGCGGCAACAAATAGTGCAGATTTCATTGGAGAGAGTGGTGCAAAATTGCTACTAGCTACAGTATTAACATTTGTGATAGTATGATTTGTTGCACTAATATCTTGAGTTACAGTAGCAGTTGTTAATGCAAGTAATTTAACATTTGATGCAGTACACGTTATCCCACTTTGAGCCGAAGATGTTGTTGAAAGTGTTTCTTTTAATGGTATAAAGGGATATATTGGGCGTTTTGAATATCTAAAATCTTCTATGTGTCCATCCATTGCTTCAGTAAATGCATTATATGATGAACCGACACACATCTCTTTTGCAGAATAATCTGTTGTTGAGTTGGCGTCAGCACCTTGTTGGACACCATTCAAATATCCCCTCAACTTACCATTAGTCCTTACAAACGCAACGTGGTACCATGTTGTAGCATTTATCACTCCTGCGGTATCAATCAATCTACTACCATTATAGTTCCAAAAGAAATCACCATCTGCATCTGTGCCTGCGTTAAATCCAGTTGATCCTCTATAAGAACTAAACCAACTTTGAGTTCCAAGAGTATCGTGATAAACCCAGGCTTCTAATGTAAAATCACCATCTCCTAATCCACCTTGATGTATAAACGTAATATAATCGCCAGTTCCATCAAAATCCATACTTGAAGATGCATATTTCTTTGTGGCTGTAGATGATTTAGTATTACCTACTAATTGTAATTCATCTGATTCGCCAATGGCATTAGCAATGCCACCTGCACCATCATATATACCAGGATTAGATGCAGTTGCCATTAAATATTGAGTACCAGAAGTTGCAGTTAATTTTGCTGAAGGTGGTGTAAAATCATTTGTGTATAAACAAGTATTATGTATTCTAAAATCTGATATATATCCTGTAACATTTCTATTTGCATGGGCTGGATCATATGATTGTGCGCCTATATATGCTCTACCAGTCGGGGCCGCGGCCATTGTACCTGACATTGCAGTTGGACCAGCTTTCTTTACTCCGTTTACATATATACTGGCTTGATTGCTTGCCCTAACAAAGGCAATATGATGCCATTGATGTAATACTATATCATCAGCAGAACCTTCAACCGCTGGAGTACTATTGTTAGACTTGTTTGAAAACATACACGAAGTACCATTTGAAGTCCAACCATAATATATAAACTCTGAAGCTAGGCTGGTAGCATTCCCGGAACTATAAAGTGGATTGGCCCAAGGCTTGAATCCATTCGTAGGATAAACCCAACCTTCTACTGTAAAATCATTCAGCCCACTCATACCAATATCATTATGGCTGAGATGATCGCCGCCGTCACCATCTATAGCCAGAGAAAACCCATGATCAGAAACTTTCCACTCTGCATAGTCTCCAAAGTCACGAGGTTGCACTCTTTTATGCTCAAGGCCTTGGCCAGTTTGAGTAAGCTTATGGCCAGCTGAAGAACCATCTCTAGGAATCGGACTTAAAGTCATTAATAGTTTTGTATTTGTTACATTAGTTAAAGCTCCTGGAACTGCAAAGTCCGCAGTATAAACTGCTGTACCAACTACAAGACGTAACGAATGTATATATCCTTTAAAGTCTCCACTACCACCACCATAAGCACCAATTCTAGGCCTTGGTTGAGAACTATTCTGTGTACCTATTGCCACATTATAAGTTCCTGTTTTACTTAATTTTCCATCAACATATGATGTCAGAGCCGTACCATTTCTAACAAATGCAAGGTGATGCCATTCCCCATCATCAATAGGTATTGTTCCTTGCAGATCTAAGTCACCAGAATTGGACCACATATCAGCAGAACCCGTTGATGGATTTATAGCAACTTGAAAATTACCAACCGCATTTCCACTGGGTCCATCATGGCTGTATATTCGTCTATAATAAGTATCTGTGCCTTTAGCTTCACAAATTACCCAAGCTTCAAGAGTAAATGCACCAGTTCCTATTAAAAAATTACCAGATGCAGGAGCATCTATATAATTTCCACCAGTACTAGTACCATCAAAGTATGCACTATATCCAGCAGGGTGAAATGGACAAAAAGCTGAAATACGAGCATCACCATTTGATGTTACTGTATGATTACTTCCTCCACCATCTGTAAATGAAGAATTTGTCTTATTATTTCCATCAGCTTTAAATACCCAATCTGTATATCTTGAATTTAAAGCCAGATATTGAGTAGTAATTGTTATAGTACCAGTGCCAATATTTACACCATCAGTTACCGATAAAGTTACAGTTGCGCCACTATATACTGTAGTACCATCGAATACCAATCTCACATGATTATTACTTGTTGTGTGTGTTATAGCAACATTACCTACAGTTGCAATACCAGAGTTAGCTAGAGAAACAGTTACTGGTGTACCCTCTGGTTCTGTAGTAGTATATGTATAATCTAATGTAAGTGCTGATTGGCTGGGTGAAGCAGTAGTTGAACTTAGAGTTATTGTAGGAGCTTGGTTAACTGTAGTTATTTTATACCAACCCGAACCATTAGATAAAAACAAAGTATTATTTGCAGTAGAGTATGCTAACGCACCTGCGGCAGATACGGGAGACATTGGTAGAACAGAATTATTAGCATATGTACTAACAGATGTAGCTCCCACTATACCAGAACCAGGCAGAACAGTAGAAGTATTTGCGTGGCGATCTTTTACAATTAATTTACCACTATCTGCTCCTAATATAACTCTACTATTACCCGTTCCTAATACTACACTATTAGCTGTGAATGAAAGTTTTTGTACCATACGTTATCTCTTTTATTTCTTTTTTATATTTATATTCCCGGCATTAGTGCTGTTGCAACTGAAAAATCTTTCTTATATAGACATTGTCCTTTTACAAATCTAACATTAGAAATGTGTCCATATATACCAGCACTACCATTACCACCTATTCTAAATCTATCATTTGCAATGTTAGTTGAGTGAGCGGCACTATGAACGCAATTACCATCAACGAAAACATATATGTTACTAGCATCTCTACTTACTGCTACATGTCTCCAATGCGGCATCTGATTACCACCACCTGTAAGTCCTCCATAATTGTCCCAATGACTTTTCATTCTATTATTAGTTTCAGCATTACTAGAACTACCAGTACTAACACCAGAACCCGTTACTTCAAAACTATAATGAGTAACATTAAACTTTAATTGTAAATTAGCAGAAGAAGAACTTTCCATAGCACTTAGTATAGGACATGAAACATTTGTATATCCTGTTGTAGCTTGAAGAATACAAACCCAACATTCTAAAGTAAATTGTCCTGTACCTATCTGATAGTTTGATACACTTGCGGGTGTATCTATAGTCTTTTGGGCATCTGAGGCTGCCCTATGAGCATTTCCAAGCAAAGAATACATATCACCTCGTGGTGCAAAAGTAGAAGCAGTCATTCCATTATTGACTGTAAGAGTTGCCCCTACACCACTAACATCTTGGGTTGCTGTAGCCGTAGTTCCCGCTAAGAGTTTTACATTTGATGCATTACAAGTAATACCTTGTTGAAATGAAGTAGTAGTTGTAAGAGTTTCTCTCTTCGGCTCAAACGGATATCTACCCTCACCTTTTGTCCATCTCCATTGAGATAGATAACCTAACCAAGGTCCAGTCCATTTATAACCACCAGTTGTAGTATAACCAGAACTTCCAAAAAATTTCCAACCCCAACCACCAATTTCACCTTGATGTTCTAAATAACCACTTGATTCACCATCTATGAAAATCTTAACATGATCACCTTGTTTTCTTACTAATGCAATATGATGCCAAGTTTGTCCAGTAAATGCACTACCAGAATGATCTAGAGTTAAAGCTGAACCTCCTGAAGTTGAAGCATCACTTCCTGAAGAATGTCCACCATGATAGTAAGATATTTTATTACCTCTACTGTGATCAATATAAACTACGTCCCATACTGACTGAGTTCCAGAAGCTCCTAAATTGAAAAAACCTCTATCAAATCCATTTGCATCGGCGGCAACTGTAGCATTATCGTGATAAGCCCAACCCTCAATTGTTATATCTTCTCTCCAGTGGGCTGTTTGCATCACTTTTGCAAGATAAGTATTGTAAGATGTCATAGTTTCATCTGTACCATTAAACTTTAAAGAAGGTGTTGAAAACTTCTGTACAGTTGTACTAGTTCTTGGTCCCATTCCATTTGAATAACTAGTTTCTTCTCCCCATTGGGACCAACCACCAGTAGTGTCATACATTTTATAATTATTCCAATTTAATAAAAGTTTTGTATGACTTGCAGTTATACTATTGTTAGCGGCACTTGCCGCGCCATTATTTGGACGTTTAGTTGTTTTATAGCCACCACCAGTTTTAGTGAGAGGACCATTAGGAACTTGAAAAACATTTCTATATACTGGATCACCTTTAACTATTCTTACTTGGCCAAGAGCAACAGTACCACCATGGCCAGTTCCGTCATGACGATGGTTTAATGTAATAGGACCAGTACCACCATGCCAAACAGTAGTAGAAGAAGAAGATCTAGAATTACCATTTACATATAAATTCCAAGTTCCAGCGGCATTGACAGTAACAGCAACGTGTGTCCATTGGGCACTATTCATTGCATTAGAGTCACTCAAAAAGTCTGTAATAGAAGTCGAGCCGTATGCTCCATATGATACATAAAGTTTATTGTCATTTTTTCTATGTATAACTATACCTTGGGCACCATTTGGACTATTACTTGAAGTATTACGAGTATCTAATAACGTATGTGCTACGTTTGAAGGAGAATTGGCCCAAAACCATAATTCTATACATATTGGTTGAGTTGTACTGCCACCACCTACATAGCCCCAAGTAAAGTCACTTGATGCGGGTATTTGGTATTTACCACCATATCCAGTAGAACCACATTGTGCATCTTTATCATGAGGTGCTGAGTGTTTATATGGTGAAAAAGGTACAAAGTTTGCATTAGAACCCACTAGAATATCTGTTGCATTAGTTCCATCACCATCTGAAAGTCCAACAGCATAAGGCTTATTACAAGTTAATAATGCAGTATTTGCCGTAGCTGTTAATGGTTCAGTTGGTGGTATAAATTTACCTTTATATATTGCTTGTTTTCTTGTAAATCTTACATCATGCACTAAACCAGTCCAAGTTTGTGTAGTTGCACCTCTGTTATAACCGATAATCATAGGACTACTAGAAGATGCTGAAATATCTAATTCGTAACTTGAGTTAGCAATAGTACCTACAGGAGAACCATTAACATAAAATGTTGTAGCTGTACCATATCTTTCATAACAAAGATGATACCATTTATGTGGTTGAGCCTGTGATACATCTTGTATCCAAGAAGTTGATTCCGAATAATATCCACCTACCCAAGCTGTAAATTTTCCTGAGCCATCTTGATATATTGCTGGCCCTTTACCACTATTACTATCACCTCTCATATCAATAATATATCGATTTGATCCCATATTTAGAGATTGTCTTGTAGTATAAACCCAACACTCTAATGTGAAGTCATTTGCATTACCACTTGGTGTTCCAGTAGAAAATCTTATATTGTTTGTTGATGTTGGTGGCCAATAATCAGAACTCCATATGATCTTTTGTGGCAGAGTTACATGGAAACCACCACTATAAGAACCACTGTTATAACCTTTATTAAGAGAATATCCACCAAAAGAAGCACTCCAACCATTTATGCTATAAGGACTTATTGTTTGCTGTTGTTGGGGCCCCCAAGATGTCCCTACGTGTGATACTGTATGATTAGAATCTGAACTATCAGATATAGTAAAGTTTTGTCCATTATTTCCAACATTTTTCATTGTATAAATTACATTTTCAGATTCACTAACAAGTGTACTATATGAAGTACTAATTGTCATAGTACCAACACCAGTACTAATACCATCTGAAACTGTTAATGTTATTGTAACATCAGATAATTCAGTTTCACCATCGAATACTGCTCTTACGTGATTGTTTGATGTTGTATGAGTAATTGTACATACATCAGTAGTAGCAATACCAGAATTTGCTAAAGTAACAGTAGGTGTCATACCATCTGGATCAACTTTAGTATAAGTAAAATCTAAAGTTAAATTATCTCCTGTTATTGTTGCAGTAGATGAAGATAATGTTATAGAAGGAGCTTGATTAACTGTTGCTATCTTATACCAACCACTTCCAGATTTCAAAAACAAGGCATTATTACCAGAAGCAAAATACAAAGCCCCATTAGTAACACTACCTACAGGAAACGGTAAAACTGAAGTGTTTGCAACTATAGTAACACCACCATCTCCAACTATACCAGCACCGGGCTGAATAAGTGTTGATGAACCACCAGAAGTTAATTTAAGTTTTCCTGAGTCAGCACCTAAATGCACTTTCCCAGCAGTTGTGCCAACACTTATACCATTAGCAAAATATTTAAGCGAATAAACCATTTACACCATTTCTAAAGCTGTTTCGTTTGTTTCTGTAACTCTTCTTGTCCAACCTTTTCCAAAAGTATCAAAGTGTTTTAATCTTTCGTAATAAGCTTGTCTATTTTTATTATACTCTTCGATTGCGTATTTAACACCATGCTCATCTAGATATGCATTTACACTTCTCATAGTGGCTGGACCAATCGCTCCATCGGCAGTTGCCCCAACTAATTTTTGTAAATACTTGGCCGCACGGCCTGTTCCTGCATTAACGGCAAAATCAAAGACACATAAATCTAATCCTGATGGTAGTTCATCACACTTAGTTCTGTCCCAATAATTCTTTTCATAGATAGGTTCAACATCTTCTTGTGTCAAATCTTTCATATCTTTTGTGCCACCCCACTCGTCATATACTCTCTTAGTGACACCTAAATTTGTCTCACCACCTGGATCTTTTGGGTGATTAACATAACCACCTTCGTGATGAAGTATAATTTTTAAACATTTTGATAAATTGGCTTGCATTTCATATTCCTTATATTGCAATAAAAAAGGGGTAGAATTTTACTTCTACCCCTATTTATAAGTTTACTAAAGCTTATTATTTGATTTTAATAACCCTTGGCTTTTTCTCGTCAGGAATAATCCTTTCAAGTTTTATTTCAAGTAAGCCGTTTTCAAGAGAAGCCTCTTTGACTTCTATATCATCAGCGATAGTAAATTTACGTGTAAATTTTTTGTGAGAAATCCCACGATGCAATACTTCAGCATTTTCAATTTTGTCGTCCCATACTGATTTAACAGTAATAACGCCCTCAGCGACAACAACTTCAATGTCATCTTTTGAGAGTCCAGCGAGAGCCATTTCTATCGAAAATTCGGCATCATCATGCTTTACTATATTGTAAGGTGGAAACCCAGTTGAAGTAGCCATATTGTGGCTATGATTAATAAGATGATCGAATACACGATCAAATCCAACTGCGTAGGGGGTAAATCGATTAATATCGAATGTGGTTAGTCCAGTCATTTTAATTCTCCTTTGTTAAGCTAGAATTTACACATTTAATGAGAGCCTCATCATAAGCACTCTCTATAGTATATATAAGCACTTTATGTCTTATTTTCAACTATCTCTAAAATTTTTTTATTTCTTTTCTTTTCATATGGAGCCCATACAAATTTTGCAAGACTAGGTGCATAATAATTTGGGCCCTTTAATACTTTTCCGTCTTCACGATATATTGGTTTGCCATCTTCACCCAATTTAGACATATTACTATGATGAACATTATTAAATGGCTCATCTAAATCTATACCAAATGCATGGCCTGCTCCATATGTTACATATAAGATATCACATAGAGCATCTAGAACATCAACCATATTCTGTCGATTGAGTCCTTCTCTTAACTCTTCTACTTCTTCTACAATTAAATCTAATCTTAACTTAACTGTTTCGGCATCAGGTAATTCTGGATCTTCAGGAGCATTTTTTAATTGTCCGAAAGCTTCCATAAATTTTCTTACTTTATCACTATTAGTTTCATATCTCATATATGGACTCACTTTTTCTTTCCTATATTATATTTGGCGGCTAAAATCCAACCATCTTTTTCTTTATAGGGTAATACTTTTATTTGTGATAGTGGCGCCACTGGATTAGCAGATTTCTCTGGAACTTTTAGTTCTATCAATCCCCATTCTGCTAATAGATTAGCTATTGTATTTCTTCTTGAGATATCATCTTCAGTAAAATTTGAGGGTTTTCCGTCTAGTCCAAAAAGCTCCTTAAAATGCACAATATAATATTTCCCTTGCTTATGTAGGATATGGCAAGATTGATATAATGTTTTATCTTTTCTAGATGCCACTCCTATACGTGTAAGAGTCTCACGTATTTTTAAGAAGTCTTCATCATTCTTTAATAAGACTTCTACTAAATTTTCTAGTTCTATCATACTCCACCTTTCTCTAATTTCTCTCTTATAATTTTAATTTGATGTGAGGAAAGTATTGAGAGGGCTTGAATAGCCTTAGTGTTGTTATAGCCATAATATTCTTTCACCAGAGTCATATCCCTATCATTATCTTTCTTCACCCACTTTGAGAACCTCTTCTTGGGCCTGACAATATTTAGTAAATACTCAAATTGCAGGAGATTGTCTACTGCAAATCTCTGATTCATTTCATTAGCATAACCAATCGTATCGTTGAAATAAGATAATGCTCTATTAGTTAAGAATGGACTATATTCTTTTTCTGCGATAGTATCATTATTACTACCTCGCATAAGATTATTCTTTGAAGTATTGATAGCATTGATATAATTGAATGGACTTGTTTTCTTTACTGCCATTCTGTATCAACCATAAGTTCAGTTAAGAAAGCCATAAAGTTGACTTCTTGATCTGCCACAAATGCAGACTTATATTGATAGTCAGCAAGTGTAACTACAACTTGTGGTATGCTTGTGGGTTTTGCATATTGACTAACTGTATCGTATATCTTACGAAACATAGGTGCAACGTCACCATCAATATTCTGTCCAACCCATTTACGTATAGAAGTAAACTCTTTGTCTTTTAACAATTGCATTAACTGATTAATATTAGTTTCTGATAGATTAGATAATATACCACTATCGATATGTCCAGTCACAGAATATCTTTGAAGTTCATTTATGATTCTTCGATTATCTGGAAAATGTTTCTTGATAACTTCAGCTACAACTTTTTCTTCAAA
>Ga0115012_10001273_pt1 | contig 14607 bp, 5 predicted proteins | sample TroAtlMetagenome_FD_88706 | JGI IMG/M metagenome (GOLD analysis project Ga0115012, IMG submission 88706) | Marine eukaryotic phytoplankton communities from Atlantic Ocean - Tropical Atlantic ANT10 Metagenome | ecosystem: Environmental > Aquatic > Marine > Oceanic | place: Tropical Atlantic Ocean...
AAAGTTCTTAGATGTCTTCCTGGTCAAGAGGGAACAACAGCACTTGCTTTAAGTAATTACGCAGCAGGTGGTAACACTACCCTAATGAGGATACTGAAGCATCCTGAAAGTTCTGCTGTATATGATATTCAATCTAGATCAAGAACTATATCTGGTGTAGTTACACCATATGTTTCTCTGATTTTAGAAAAGGGATATATTGTACAGACTAAACTAGATTATGCTAACTGGGTAAGATTCCATGACACTAGATCAACTGGTACATTTGATGATCAATTCTTCTACGTTGGTGACAACGTAAACAGTACCGTTAACAAGGGTTGCTTGTTTGGAACTGTTCACCAAGATGTGATGAATGAGTTCACTCATGCTGGTGTGGTTCCACATCAAACTGGTGATCTCACGGTTAACAAAGACCTTACAATGATTGGTGGTGACATCACTGTATATGATTCTGTTAAGAAGACAAAACTATTTGCATTCAGAAATGATGATGGTCATGCTGATCACGCAGCAAATATAGACTTTGAAGCAGGTATCATTGGTAGAGGTACTATTACTCTCTACTCTACATCTTGTCCAGAGAACGTAGCAGCACATAGTTGTGATCCATCATTCTCAGTTGACGTATTCAGCAACGTTGTTGCTGGTAGTACATTCACTATTACTGGTGAAGCAATTCAATCACCAACTAAGACACCTAAGTTAACTGTTGATAATTTAGGAGTTAGCGGTGCTAATAAGTATGTTATTAACCAAGATCAATCAATTGATGCATTTGGTATTAATAACTTTACAACTAAATCTGGTGGTCGTCACGCTAGATATATTGCTACTGGTGCAGACGAAAGTGATAAATATTTAACAGCAAATATACAATACTTTGCTAACGTTGCAGTAGGTGATACATTTGTTGTTTACTTACCTGATAACCCTAATAGTGGAGACGAAGTTAGTGTAATTGATGTTGGAGGTAATCTGACATATAATACATCACTTGTTGTTAGAGCACAGGGTACAGGAACAAGAGTTCAAGGAGATGCTAGTGGAACAAGTTTAGGTATTGAAGGAACTACTACATGGGGTTCTGGTGAATTGGTTGTACAAACACCCAATGCTGCATTCACTTTAGTATATCTTGGAGGAACTGATTCCGATAATAATGTTGTTGGTGGGTCTGTTACTGGTTGGTGGCTCAAGGAGGTTTAATCAATGGCAAGTTATAATCGTATCAAGGCAGCTCAACACGTGCCTATTGGTACTATCATGCCTTGGACAGGTAGTTCTGGTGTTGGAGAAGATGGAATAGCACCTGGTTGGTTAATATGCAATGGATCTAAGAAAGGTTTATATGCTCGTGACTATCCTCTTCTTGCTAGGGTAGTTAAGAATACATATGGACCTTATCCAACATCTGCATCAGAACAGATTGGTGTTAATTTGGGAATAGTGAATGATTTTCCATATAATCCACCTATCGGACATCCTGATCATGACGATACTAAGCATGTTGATCAATTTGATTTACCTAATTTAAATCAGATTGCATTAGTTGATATTGAGTCAACTAGATTATCCAATGCTGATTTAATTGTTGTTGGACAATATCTCAGTACTAATGGTATGGAAGGAACTCAAGCACCAACATTAGTTAGAAGTGGTGTGGATCTTATATTTGATATTGAACCATCAAACAATCTTTCAGGTAGAATAACTGGTTTACTCATGGAAGATCCAGTATATTTTACAAGTGTATATACTGTTCCTAGAAAATTAGGTATTGATCATACACCAGCTCATAGTCATAGACCAATGAGTGATGACGAGTTTGATCAGTTTTATAGTGCATTTCCTCAGGCATCTCCTGTATTAGAATTTGTTCCAGGTAGAGCATTGCCTGATGCCGCACAAATTGTTTCGGTAGCACCAGTTGGTCAGAAAAATAATGCTGATGCACCACATGCTTTTTCTACTCCTGGTGTAGCAAGAGTTACTTGGTATGATGGTGTAACTGAAAATTCTCATATAGGTGGAGAAACAAGTCAAGTAATACAAGTAAATAAAACAAAATTACCAGATACAAATGTCTATCCTGGAACTCCTGCTCAAACAAGAACTATATCTCAAGCACATACATTAGTATCAGCTTATACTGATGATTATAGTGGTGTTGCAGATGTTGCTGTAGATGCTTTAGTTGGATCATTTCCACCACCAGGAAGATATAGTGGTAAGAGAAACTATTATGCTTCTCCAGATATACCTGAGGTGCATAGAGGTTCTGGTATGGGTACTGAATACATTGACGATATGGTATATGATCCTTCTACTACAGCACAACCTATAAATACTAACGGACCATTTGCTCCTGCTGTTAATACTGGTAATACATATACCACTACGCTTAATCATGATGCAGAAAGATTTGCAGATGCTGCTTTAAGATCTCATAGACATGATGCTATGGAGATATCAATGACTAAGGGCAGTTTGGGTATATCAACGACAACTTTAGTTAACAATGTATCAACAGGAACAACAGCACCAGTATCAGTTGATAGTGCTATGACAGTAACTGTAAATCCAAATACACCATCACAAACAATGATTTATATGATGAGGGCTTGGTGATGGCAGTATTCTATAATAAACAAAGAGGAATACACGGATCATTAACTGGTACTATCATATCATTTCCCGTAGAAGTTGATACTGAAAATCCTGGTGCTTCTGTTTCTACAGCAAAACTACCAGCAGGATATATGAGGTGTGATGGTAGAGTTCTAACTAGTGAAGACTATCCGATGTTAGCAGTTGTATTGGGTACAGGTGATACATCTAAGTTTAAAAAAACATCTCAAACATTATCGGATGATCAATTTCAACTACCAGATTTAAGAAGTAAGCATATTAGAGCAACTACATCATCTAACATTGGTACATTTAATGATCTTACTGTAACAGATTCTGGTGACAATGAGCAAGTAAAATCTGGTGTTCAATTAGATGTATTGTTGAATGTTGATACTCCATTTACATTAAATTATAATGGATCATTTTATATTCCACCACAAACACAGGCATTGAGAGGAGAACCATCCTTTGCTGTTGAGACAGGTTCTTATACATATTACGCTGAAGTTCCTTCTAATGCATTTCAACCACATATGCATAGAACTAATACTCAAAGAGCAAGACAAGTAGATGCAGGTGGAAATCATTTTAGTTCTAGACAAATAAACTCAGTTAGAACTAAAAGTACATTGAATGTATGTAAGTGGTGGGAGTATGCTAAACAGGATTTATGTTACTGGTATTATACTGGTGTTGTAGCACCTGGATCAGGTGGTAGGAATGTGGAACCTACTTCATATGAAGATCAATACGGTGCTTGTTGGAATTCTTGTTCTAATTTTATTCAACAAGGATTGTGTTTATGGCCAGACAGTACAACATGTGATAATGTTCCTATAGATAGGTGGCATATACGTGCTGGAAATAATGGTTGTAATTATGGTAACGTTCCACCTTTTCCTGGATATGGTGATACAACATGGGGTGCTGTAACATATGGTCGTACTTACACACACTCATGTGTTTGTACTTCTCCTATTCAAATTTTTGGATGTCCTGGCGGTATTAATGGTTCAACCCCACAAGATGTTGAGGATGGTCCTGGAAGTGATGGATGGACTACATTGGAAGCAGGACTACCAACTAATCTACAAGGTGATATAAATTTACCAATGGCTCCATTGGATGATGCTTATCAAGTTGGTTATGCTGCTGTTAGTAATGTTCATAGTTTAACAGGTGAGTGGGGAAATGATGGTACTCATAGACATAGATTAGACTTCAATTCTGATATTGCTCATACTTTTGTTATGAATACAAGAGCATCTACTGCTAGAGCAGATGCTGGTCTTGTGTCTAAAATCACTTTAGCAACAAACGATCAACCAAAAGCAGATAAATACATACAACCATATGTTGTCACCGAATACTTTATTAAGATCTGATGGCCGTTTATAAACAAGGAAATACATTTGATACATCAGGGAATGTAACAGGTGTTACTGAAACCCCAAACTGGTATAGCGATAAGGCAGGATCTTATGGCACAGTTGGTGGTATCGTGCCAGTTTTGGTCAATGATTATAGTGACAATATAGGAACAATTCAAGCACCTCATTATGCTAATAGAGGATACTTATATTGTGATGGAGCATCATATAATATTAGAGATTATCCCTTACTATATGAAATAGTTGGTAATGATTATCTAACACCAACAGAGTTAATTGATTCAAATTCATATACTTTTACTGCTACTGGTGAATCAGGTTCTATTTTTAGAACATTTATTGATGGCACTGACATATATGCAGAGGTATATAAGTATGAATATACACCACCAGGATCAACAACTGCTCTTAAACAACGTGCAATACCACATGAGTCAAGACTAAGGTTTGTTAGTTCTCTTGGATCTTTCCCTGCTGGTTCTAATAATATATTTGAAGCAGATAAAGATTATTTGTTGGAGTATAACCCAACGTATCAGAATCTTTCAACAAGACAGGATACTACAGTACATAGAATATTAGTTAACCAAGCAATATCAACTACTACAACTACAGTAACAACAACTGTACAAGTTAACTGGACTATTAGTTCTGGAACTCTTATTGTACCATCAGGTACAGATCAGTATTATATTTTACCAATAGAATATTATGGTACAGTTCCTGAAGCTGTGCCAGGATCAATTAATGCTCAGACTGGATTGCCATATCTTAGTGGGTATACTTCATACGAACCAAATGCATTAAATTATAGTCCTGAGTTTAGTTGGGGTAATTTAACTGGAATGCCTGATGGTGTTGATATTGATTCTTATGAAATATTCCTTCAGAATATGTCATTGCAAGATATGGTGCAGTGGCATGTAACAGGTATTCCTAGTACTGTTACATCTTTACAGACTAATGCTGTATTACCAACTGGTGCAGTTATACAACCTAATACAGTATCACAATCATCTGTTCAACCACCAGCAGGTACTCCTGCTTCATGGATTAGAGATAGTGGATATGCAGGACCACAACCAGAGGGAGGAGAGAAGCATCTTTATAGATTTAATGTTATTGCTAAACTGTCAAATGGACAGGATTTAATACAGAGTTTAGATTTCACTGCTGGTTCTGGTGCATTAATACCAACATATAGTGGTAATCCTAATTATACTAATAATCTTACTATAACTGGTGTAACTAGCAATGTAACTGATAATATTTTTAACATAGAGTGGGGTACTCTAGGACCATATACTAAGGATGCACAAGGAAATGTAACAGGACATCCTAAGACAAGAATTAGAAAACCATATAGTCAATCAGATTATCCATACTTATTGGGAACATTTAGAGTACCAGATTATAGAGACAGGAAATTAATTGGATATGGTGAAGGTGTTGAGGGTGCAGGTACTCCACTTGTAGAAGCACGTGCAACAATAAAGGTTGGTGATACTGGTGGTAAATGGTATATACCAACCACTACAATAGATGATCCAGCAGAGTTCTTTACTATTAGTGATGTTGTAACATCAGGTTATGGTGATATACAGACTCAAATTCAAGCATATTTGACTGGTGAAAAGAAATTTGTTGTTGGACCTATACAAGACTATGTTTTCAATAGACCAGCATCACATGATCATCAAATTCTTCGTAGTGAAGTAGATGAGCAGAATGAAGTATCATTAGGTGGTCTTGATAGATTCACCACTTCATATCGTAATATTAAAGGTACTGTATCATCATTCATACCAGGCACATCAGATGAGATTGCGTTAGGTCATGCTCATGGTTTAACATCATATAGACCATCAAACTCTTCCACTTCAACCTATGGTAATACTGCTGGTATTGGTGAATTTACTGCTAGTTCCTCTGGAACTATAGGACAAGAATCATGGACAACACCAGGTAGTCATACATGGACTGCACCAACAGATGTTACTTCTGTTTGTGTAGTAGCAGTTGGTGGTGGTGCAGGTGGTGCAGGTGGAACAAAAGGTGGTGGTGGTGCTGGTCTAGGATACACCAACAATATCACTGTCGTTCCAGGTCAGACGTATAATTTATTCGTAGGTGCTGGTGCAACTGGTGGTGCTGCTTCTACTGGTGATCATCCAGGACAAGATAGTTATTTTATTGACAGTACCACATGCTTAGGTAAAGGTGGTGGTACATCAACTGCTGGTGATTCATCTAGTTATGGAACATTTGTTGGTGATGGTGGTGGTAATGGAGATCCATCCTCTTCTAATGGTGGTGGAGGTGGAGCTGGTGGATATGCTCTTAACCAAGGTGGTGGTGGAGTAGGAACTGATACAGATGTCACTGGAGGTGGTGCAGGTGGTGGTGGAGTAGGTCTTAAAGGACAAGGATCTACTGGTGCTGATGGAACTCCTACCACACAATCCACACAAGGTGGAATAATGCAGGGTGGTAGAGGTGGATCTGGTGGTACAAATGGTGGTAATACTATTGCACCAGCAGAACAAAATGCTACTAATCCAACTCCTGCAATAGGACAACAAGCATTTACAACTCCTGGTACATTTGATTGGGTAGCACCTGCTGGTGTTACTGAGGTAGACGTAGTAGCAGTTGGTGGAGGATCAGGTGGTGGACAACAAACTAATGGTGGTGCAGGTGGTGGACTAGGGTATAAAAACGCAATATCTGTAACTCCTGGTAATACCTATCAAGTGATAGTCGGTGCTGGAGGTGCTGGATCAGTTAATACTCTTGGTGCAGCTGGTGGGGATAGTTATTTTATTGATGCTAACACAGTAAAAGGTGGAGGTGGAACAGCGAATGGCACAGGTGGTACTTATGCTGGTGCAGGTGGTGGTGTTGGTGGTGCTAAAACACAATACGGATCTGGTGGTGGTGCTGCTGGATACCAAGGAAATGGTGGTGGAGGAACAGTAGTAGATGGATCAGGTGGTGGTGCTGGTGCTGGAGCAGCATTTACTGGAGCAGTTGGTGGTGGTGCTGGAGGTGGTGGTGTTGGTATAACTGGTATGGGTGCTAGTGGTTCTTCTGGCAATCCACCTACTACATCAACACAGAATGCTATGATGTTGGGTGGTGGTGCTGGATCTGGAGGTAATACTGGAGGTAATACAACTTCACCATCTTTATCAGATTCATGGGTATTGACTGGTGGACCTCAGTATCCTTTCTGGTCTAGCTTTATGCATGACTATGCAATTTATAAAGCAATACCAGCTAATAATGCTACTGATCCATTTCGTAATGCAATACAGGGTAATAGTCATACTTTTAATGTTACTCAGAGTGGAAATCTTAGTATTGAAGTACAATCAGATAATGAAGGAACTGTTAGTTGGGATGGTGTTGCTCTTGGTGGTGGTGGAGTAGAAGCAAGAGGTCAGGCAGAATTTACAACAGCAGGTTCACAGAATTGGACAGCACCTGCTGGTGTGACATCAGTATCAGTTGTAGCGGTTGGTGCTGGTCAAGGTGGTGGTAATGACAACTCTGGTGGAGGCGGTGGTGGCCTAGGGTATAAGAATAATATAACAGTGGTTCCAGGTCAGTCATATACAGTAGTCGTTGGACAAGCTGGATCAGGAACAACAGGATCACAAGGTAATGTTGGTGGGGATAGTTATTTCATTAATACCACCACAGTAAAAGGTGGTGGTGGTAATAATGGTGTTGGTGGAACTTATGTCGGTGATGGAGGAGGCGTAGGTGGTGGAAAAGGTTCTGCTGGAGGTGGTGGTGGAGCCGCTGGATATTCAGGATCGGGTGGATCTGCTGCTAATGCTAATGGACAAGGCGGTGGTGGTGGAGTTGGTAGTTCAACTACTGTAACTGGCACAGGTGCTGGATCTGGAGGTGGTGGTGTAGGTATTAAAGGACAAGGAAGTTCAGGTGCTGGTGGTAGTCCAGTTGTGCAAAACTCAGCAAGTTCAGCAATGGGTGGTGGACAAGGTGGATCGGGTGGTACTGCTGGTACTTCAATTACATCTCCTTCTTCATCAAGTGGTGCTACTCCAACTCCTGCTGTTGGTCAAGCAGAATGGACAACTCCTGGTACATATACATGGACATGTCCAGCTGGAGTTACTGAAGTTTGTTCTGTAGCAGTTGGTGGTGGTGCTGGTGGTGTTAATAATAGTTCAGGTGGTGGTGGTGGATTAGCTTGGCGTAATGCGGTTCAAGTCACACCAGGACAGACGTATACTATTGTTGTTGGTGCTGGTGGTGCTGGATCATCTTCTGGTAGTTCTACTAATGCAAATAGAGGTGGAGATAGTTATTTCATTGATATAACCACTTGTAGAGGTGGTGGTGGTGGATGGGCTGCTGGTGGATTAGTATCAACTGGTGGTGGTTATGTAGGTCAAGGTGGTGATGATGGAAATACAACTGCTGCTTTCCAAGGTGGTGGTGGTGCTGGTGGATATACTGCTGGAAATACTGGTGGAGGCGGTGGCACAGGTGCAGGTAGTAACTGTAATTTTGGTGGTGCTGGTGGTGGTGGAGTAGGAATATACGGTCAAGGAGCCAGTGGAAATAATAGTATTGTTTCCTATAATTGTATACCATCAAATTATGGTAGATTAGTAGAAGGTGGTACTGGTGGATCAGGTGGTGCTGACGGACAAGATAGTCCAAGTGGTATGCCTTATCTAAGTATGAGTCACTGGGAACGTTCAGGTCCATGGCCTACTGATGGTTCATGGGGTTCTGTTAACTATTGGTCTCAGTTCATGAATGATTGGGCTGTATGTAGAGCAATCCCACCAAATCTTAATAATCCTTATCCTTGGAACAACCAAAATGATCCTTGGGGTAAAATATTTGATCTTCCAGCTACATTGAATCAAGTATATCTTGATGTACAGGTTGATGACCAATGTACTGTAGGTGTTGGTAAAGTTACAACCAATGTTGGTTATTCTGGTATCCAATGGTCACTTACTAATCAGAACCAAACTGCTGCTAATGGTAGAGTAACATATAACTTAGGAACTCTTACTGCTGGTAGACATTATATACTTGGTACTTTGACTAACATTGGTACTGGTGCTTGGAATGGTCCCAACCCTTGTGGTCTTGCGTGGATAATATATACAAATCCAAATGACAAATGGGGATCTCTAATACTTTCTTCACTTGATATGGCTACTAGTACTTTTAGTACTCATACTGATTTTGATGGTGGTAATGGTGGTGCTATCGGTGGTGGAGGTGGTGCATGTAATATTGGTGGTGGAATACCTGCTGGTGCTGGATATACTGGTGGTGATGGTGGTGACGGTGCTGTAAGAATTCTGTGGGGAACAGGTAGAGCATTCCCTAGTACATTAACTACTGATCAAACACCACAAGCATATAATCCTGGAACTGGTACAACATTTGGATCAGTCGCTGGTGGACCTGGCGGTGGATATGGTGGAGGTGGTGGTGCTGGATATGGTGGAACTTCACCATACGAAGGTGGTGCTGGTGGCATGGGTGCGGTAAGAATTATTTGGGGATCAAATAGATCATTCCCATCAACATCTACTGATGATGTAACAACACAATCTTATGTTGAAGGTAATCCAAGCATTGTTAATTCTCCTACTACAAGTGTAATATATGATCTTGGTAATGTTGCTGCTGGTGATCATGTTGTAGGATTTACATGTAAGAATGTTGGTGATGCTTTACCGTGGGGTACAAACCCTGCTGGTATTGCTTGGTCTGTTCATTCTACAGGTAACACAGGAAATAGATTACAGACATCAGCTGATGCTGTTACTTCTGCTGGATGGACATCATATGCAGGTGGTGATGGTGCTACTGCTGGTGGTGGAGGTGGAGGTGGATATAACCTCGCTGGTGGTGATGGAGGAGATGGTGCTGTAAGAATTATGTGGGGTGGAACAGGTAGACAATACCCATTGAATGCATTTGATCAAACACCACAAGCATATAATCCTGGTGGTGCTGGAACATTTACACCTATGACTGGTGGATTTGGTGGAGAAGTTGGTGGTGGTGGAGGTAGTGGATATACTTCTGCTGGTGGAAAAGGTGGTGATGGTGGAGTCAGAGTTATTTGGGGTGAAGGAAGATCATACCCTAGTAATGCTGCTGATGAAACAGGTTCAACTGGTGGTTGTTTAAATTATAAGATTACTGAAGCACCATCTATTGCTATTAATAGTGTAGATAGTGATGGTACTAAAATTACATGTGTTACTTCAGTAGATCATGGATTTGCTGTTGGTGATTGGATAACATTCTTGGATGTTGGTACAGGATATAATGGTACACATCAAATTATTGCTGAAGGATATAATACAAATACATTTAAAGTAGAACCTAGTTCTGCACCTGTTGCTGGTTCTGGTGATACTACTGGTAAAGTTAGAGAAGCAGCAGGTTATTTCACTGATGTTGTAACAATACCAGATCCTAAGGTTTGGACAGTTGATGCTACAACTAGAATAGGTGGTAAACCAATAGTATCAACATCACCTGATGATTACGAACCTGTTGTAGGATATGAAGCGGTACTAACAAGTTCGGGAACTATTACTAAGAGTCTTGCAAGTGGAACTGATAAGGTAAGAAGATATAAAATACTATTAGTTGCACCTGGTGGTGGAGGTGGTGGTTCACAAGGAAATGGTGCAACTGGTGGAAATGCATCTGTTACCTTTGATTATATTATTAATGGAGTAAAATCACAGTATACAGTATATGCTTATGGTGGTGTAGGTGGTACTGCTGGTAATTCAGGTGGTGCTGGTGGAGCTGGTGGAGGATTCTTAGTTCCTGCTGCATTGGTTAGTGATCCAAACTTTAGTGTTAACACTCAATTGGTTGGTAATACTGGTACTAATGGAGGTTCTCCTGATCAGTCAACTCCTCAGGGTGGAATAGGATACACTCAAGGTAATGCTATATTAGTTGGTCAAGGTGGTAATGGTGCATATAGTACAACACCTAATCTAGGTAGTTTCCAAAGAAACTTTACTTCTAATGGGTCATTTAATGCTGCTACTGATCCATCAGTTCCTGCTGGTTCTGCTGTTGTTTATATTGATATTGATGCATCAGGTGGTGCAGGTGGTGATGGTAATAGTCAAAGAAGAGCAGGTTGTGAAAGTCAATCATATCTTAACAGTTCAGGATCTACACAAACTGGTGTAGGTGGAACTGGTGGACAAGGTAGACGAGTAACAGGTAGAACATCTAACAGTAATAGTTTTACATTCACTGTTGGTACTCAAGGTGGACAAGGATATAATAATGTAGAGGGAACAAATAGCGAACCAAGAAATAATAATGTAGGTACTGGTGCTGCATCTGGTGGATATGGTGGTAGTGGAGCATGGGGTAATGGTTCTGCTGCTGGTGCTGGTGGAGGAGCAACTTCAGTTCAGGCTGGAGGTGGGTTTATTATTGGTGCTGCTGGTGGCGGTGGCGGTGGTGCTGGCGGTGGTGGATTCAATGGTGGTTCAATCTATGATAAGTGTTGGACTGGTGGACCAGGTAATCCCCCTGCTCAGAACATACTTTCTACTCAGTCTATTGGATTTGCTTCTGGTGCAGGTGGTGGTGAAGGTGGTTGCACAGCAGGTGGTGGAGGTGGAGGTGGAGCAGGTGCTGGAACCTCAGGATCTGGTGGATCTTCTGGAGTTGCTGGTGCTGGTCACGTTAACACTGGATCAGGATCTGGTGGTTATGCTGGTCAATCTGCTTACAATTCAAATTATATTACTAATGCAACTGAGAGTGCTGGATCAACTGGAGATGGATATGTCAACTTCACAGTTCATCATGAAGGTAATCAATTAGATCCTTCAGGTGGTGGTGGTGGAGCTGGTGCTGTAATAGAAATTTCTTGGGGATTTGAAGATATTGATGGTGCAACTGATATTGTTGCTACATTAGGTAATGTTGGTAATGGTGGAACTGGTGGTAACTCACAATCTGGATCAGCAGGGTATATAAAAGTAGATGCAGAAAAAATTCTTGAAGGAAGTGAAAATGCTCCTATTGGATACACTGAGGCCAGAGGAAATGTTTATGAAGTTCCTGGTTATCCTGATGCACCAATTTGGCCTGCAACTTCATCTCTTAGTGGTGGTTCTATATGGCACAGTGCCAGTGATGATGTAATTACAGTTCTTCCTGCAACTGGTACTTTCCCTGCTCATTCAACACAAGCAAGCAAGTTTATTAAATTTGTTGGTGAAGGTAATAGATTCTTACAAATGGGTGCATTCAATTTAAGTTCAGCAGAAGAATTAGTATTTTATATTATTAAAGGTGATGGTACTAATGGTGGTGATACACCAGAGGAAGACTTAGCATTATACTATAAACTCAATATTGAATCACCTAATGATACTTTAGTACAAGTTATTGCTAGTATCACTGAAACTGATCAAGGATGGAAAAAATACACTTATACCATTAATGATAATGATCCTATAAAACAAGAATCTGTAATGTTAATACTACGTCAGGTTAGACCATCTAATTCTGGTAGTGATTGGGATGATGATGGTGCTGATGTATGGGGTCTTGCTGAATTTGGTATTAGATATGGTGAAGTTACAGCACAAGTATTCACACCATCTACTAATTCTGAAATACCAGGAAATACAGGAACATGTGGACCTGATAGTGGTATAGATGTTGTTAGGAAGACTGTTACTGCTGCACAATCTAATATTAGATTTACTGACGGTACATTTGCATTATCTTCATCAACACCAATATCAATTAGTGCAACAGCAACACCACAAGAGAATATACCTCTTGTAACTAGATACCACAGAGCTAAATACCTTATAAAAGCATTCTAACAATGGCAACGGCAACTAAAAATGTAGATATTTATTTGAATGCATTGGATAGAACTATTCAGTACAAAGGCGTTCAAAAGCAGATAACTGATAGTTATTGGGAATCAGATATCAGTCCATTGCTCTATCCTTTATGGGATAGTGCTAAGGATAAACTTGAAATGTTTGTATATAGACTTGATGATACATTTCTAGTACAAAGAAATAAGTATAAAAAGAACTTCAAAACTAATACAAATACATGGGTTGCATACGAATTTGATCCAACTGGTATTGCAGAGTATGATGTAACAGACCTAAGAGACAAATTAAAAGAGAAATTTGTTGAGTTTAGGGAGGTAGAAGAAGATACGTATGAGAAAGCAGTACAAACAGAGTATGCTAGAACTAACTCATTAACATGGGACAAGGTGAAGGTTGTTAGGAGATTTCTTCTACAGGATAGTGATTACACACAAATGACTGATTCACCTTGTAGTGATGCAGATAAATTATTGTGGAAAAAGTATAGACAATATATTAGAGATCTTCCTACATTACAAGCTGCTGCGTCACCATTTGATGTAGTTCTTCCTATTACTCCTGATGAGTATAATGAAAGAAAATCATTAGCAGTAGATCAAATAGTTGTTGATAAGATAGGACTACAAGGTACAGATAAAGATTATCTTGATAGTTCATATCATTTCTGGAAGATGACTACAAGTACATTGAATTCATTTGCACAGAGAATGGTATTGTATATTGCTGCAAGAACATCTGTCATTGCACCTATCAGTGGCATTGAAACACAAAGAGTGATGGTAAGTCCATTCCACAAATCATTTAATAATCCTAATAATCCTGAAGCAACTGATGAAATAGTAAATGAAATAAATGCTAACAATGCTAAGGTAAATAGAGACTTCATTGAAGATTTATTAGATAAGATTGAAAACGGAGAATTATAATGCTAGTATCATTAAATGCACAGCGAGTATATGAACTCGCCAAGTATGCTGCTGAATCAAAGAATAAATTTATTGCTATCATTAATAATATTAAATGGTCTACGTTGGATGCTACCAAGCAAGCAACAGTTAAAACATATTATGAGGATACTATACCAACCGATGAGATTGGTGAAGTATTTGGTGAGCATTATACTATCTACGAATTTGATAGTCAGGCAGTAGCAATTGACACAATGCAAGATTGGATACCATTATCAACTGACCTCACTGATCAAGATTATTTCATTCATGTTCAGGTTGTTACACCTGCTGGTGGTATACCATACGATAACCTTATACCTGACAAACCAGCAGAATAGTGTACCACATTACAAACTGTCACAAGCACCCACACAGGGTGCTTTTTTATGCTATTATATAAATGTTGAGAGGAACTGATGTGGTTCCTACGCCCCAAACCTACTGACTAGACTGACACGAGTAAACCGCCCGAAGCGTATGCTGTTGCGTATCAAGAAGCAGTCACATGATCGTTGGTAGAACTCTATTACTGCACACATAAGACAGATGGGTGAGCAAGGGTTCAATCATTTTGGATACGGTATACCAGAAATGGTACACTCCTTATATGATTACTTGCAAGTGGTGGGGGTACAGGTGTAAGCGATTCCCGTAGGGTAAATTTGGGCATATAGGTGAAACCTATGTTGATGCCCCACGTTTCTCTCAACTGCT
>Ga0115012_10001275_pt1 | contig 14601 bp, 16 predicted proteins | sample TroAtlMetagenome_FD_88706 | JGI IMG/M metagenome (GOLD analysis project Ga0115012, IMG submission 88706) | Marine eukaryotic phytoplankton communities from Atlantic Ocean - Tropical Atlantic ANT10 Metagenome | ecosystem: Environmental > Aquatic > Marine > Oceanic | place: Tropical Atlantic...
AGCTCAGGAGAAACAGAGGAGAGTCCACAGAGGCACATTAATGTAGTTAAGAACAAGCTCTCTGGTTGGCATGGGAAGATAATATGCGACTTAGACTACAAGACAGCTAGGTACACAGCATGAAAAAATTTAATCAAAAAGAGTATGCTGCAAAATATTGGCTAGAAAACAAAGAAAAACTGAAGGAGTGGTTTCAGAATTATCGTCAAGAAAACAAAGAAAAAATAAAGGTTAGTAGGCAAAAGTATTATCAAGAAAACAAAGAAAGAATTATGGAAAAAAGCAGAAGATATAGGCTAGAAAACAAAGAAAAAATAAAGTTGGTGATGTCAGAATATTATAAGAAAAATAGAGAAATGATTATTGAAAAAACCAGAAGATATAATCAAGAAAATAAAGAAAGAGTTAATAAACAACATACAAAACGAACAATGAAACGATATTACAGCGATGTAGAATTTAAACTAAGTATGTCTTTAAGAAATTCTTTGTGGAAGAGTCTAAAAGCTCACCTAGCTAATAAAAATTCTTCAGCTTTATCCTTAGTAGGTTGCACTATGGAGGAGCTAAAAGCTCACATAGAAAGTAAGTTTGAAGATGGTATGTCATGGGAAAACTGGACAGTATATGGTTGGCATATTGACCACATTATTCCTTGTAGTTCCTTTGACTTAAAGATAGAAGAAGAACAAAAGAAATGTTTTCACTACACAAATCTACAGCCGTTGTGGGCAAAAGACAATCTGAGTAAGACTAATAAACTAAACTGGAGTAAGGAAGACATGGTTAAGGAAAGGCACACAGCATGATGGATTTGTTTGGATATGTGAAACCTGAAGTTAAGGTAGAGGACACACTTGTTTGTATAAAGTGTGAGACTAGGCAACCCATAGATCAGTTCAATGCCATGAAGTATGCCAGTTCAGATGCGAATAAGAAGACTGAGATAAAGAGAACTTGTAGAACTTGCATGAGAAATCAATCTAATTTAGTTAAGGAGCTAAAGAGGCAGAACCCATACCCCAGTGAGGACTACTGCTGTCCTATATGTAGCAGAGACATAAAGGAGATAGGGAAATATGGTCAGCCTAGATTACAGAATTGGGTGCTAGACCACTGCCACGACACACTCACTTTCAGGGGTTGGCTGTGCCACCACTGCAATGTGGGATTGGGAGGATTTAATGATAACTTGACAAGATTAAAAAAAGCTGTAGGGTATCTTGAGAAACATGAGGAGGAGAAGGCATGAAACTGACACTTGATATAGAGAACAACGTAACGAAGAGAGATAACAAGCTACACCTAGACCCATTTGAGAAGGACAACAGCCTCGTGATGGTTGGTATGCTCACAGACACTGGAGAGGAAGAGCTAATTACATTTGACCACAGTGATGTGTCACCGACAGAGGGTGGACACAAGGTAGTGCAAGACTACTTAAACAAGGCAACTGTACTGATATGCCACAATGTAGCACACGATTTGCTGTGGCTGTGGGAGAGTGGGTTCACTTACGATGGCACAGTATTTGACACCATGTTAGCTGAGTATGTAATACAGAGGGGGTTGAAAGAGCCACTGTCACTTGAGGCTTGTGCTGACAGACATAAACTTGCGTCACGGAAGAAGGACACCATGAAGGAGTACTTCAAGAATGGAACTATGGTGAGTGACATACCTCACGATATGTTGTCAGAGTATTTGTCTGCTGACTTACATGCAACACAGGAGTTGTCTGACCTCTTGTATAAGAAGTTACTACTGGAGGACAGGGGGTTGATGGATACAGTACTGCTGACTAACAGTGTGGCTGTGTGCCTGACTAAGATATATCGCAATGGATTCTCTGTAGACCTTGAGGCACTGGAGAAGGTTAGGGAAGAGTTTCAGGAGGAGAAGGATGAGCTACTCAGTGACTTAGACGATCAGGTCAGGTATCTAATGGGAGACTTCCCAATTAACTTGAATAGTCCTGAGCAACTTTCGTGGGTTATATACAGTCGCAAGCCCAAGAACAAGGCCATATGGGCAAACATGTTTGCTGACAGGATGGACAATTCAGAGTTCAGAGATTTAGTGGAGGAGCATAGTGACCTCTTATATAAGAAGAAGGCAGTCCAGTGTAAGACTTGCTATGGGTCAGGTAAGATAAGGAAGACTAAGAAGGATGGCAAGCCATTTGCTAAGGAGACAAAGTGTGCTGAGTGTGATGGATTTGGTTACGACTTCATTACCCTGTACGAGGGTGGAGAGCCAGTTAAGGCAGGTCTAAGGTTCAAGGCACTCAACAGTGATTGGGTTAGTGCCAGTGGTTTCACAACTAATAAGACTAACTTAGACACCCTTGAGAAGATAGCTACCAGTACGAGTAATGCACAGAAAAAGTTATTTCTACAGAGGGTGAAGAGGCTATCGGCACTGGACACATACCTGTCTAGTTTTGTTGATGGAATATACACACACAAGAAGCCAGATAATATGTTACATGTTAGGTTGCTACAGCACAGGACTTCCACAGGTAGGTTCAGTGGGGCAGACCCCAACATGCAGAACATGCCCAGAGGTGGAACATTCCCAGTGAAGAAGATATTTGTGTCTCGTTGGGAGGGTGGCAAGATACTGGAGGCTGACTTCGCACAGCTAGAGTTCAGGGTTGCTGCATTCTTAGGGCAGGACAAGGTTGCAATGAAGGAGATTGACACAGGCTTTGACGTACACAGTTACACAGCTAAGGTTATCTCAGACGCAGGGCAACCCATGAGCAGGCAGGAGGCTAAGGCACACACATTTGCACCCCTGTATGGAGCTAGTGGGTTTGGTAGAACTAAGGCTGAGGCTGCATACTATGGGCAGTTCTCTAAGAAGTATGGAGGCATAGCTAGTTGGCACAAGCGTCTTGCTACGGAGGCTGTAAACTCTTTTAAAATTAAAACTCCATCAGGTAGGGAGTTCGCCTTTCCTGATGTATCTAGGAGAGGTAATGGGTCGGTGACTCACTTCACTCAGATAAAGAATTACCCTGTCCAATCTTTCGCTACGGCAGACATTGTGCCACTCGCACTACTGCACATAGAGAAGGAGTTGGATGGGTTGAGGAGTTGTATTGTTAATACAGTACACGACTCAATAGTAATAGATGTCAACCCCAATGAGGAACAGGCTGTCATAGCTGTCATAGATAGCACAAATAAAAAATTAAAAAATATCATTGACAATAAGTGGAATATAGACTTTAATGTACCTCTACTACTGGAGGCAAAAATAGGTCCGAATTGGCTTGACACAAAAGATGTTGCATGATATAACTAATACTTTAACAAAGGAGAAATATATGAATGAACTAGTATCAATAGACACTAACAATTACGCTGCAATGGCGAAGGCAATGGGGATGTTATCCGACTCCTCGCCTGACAGTGAGAGGAAGTCTAGCTCACTGGCTAGGTTTAAGATCAACCACAGCCCAGTTATGGGTCAGGAGGAGATCAAGGGTAAGATGGTCAATGTGGAGAAGATTGAGGGTGGAGCATATAAACTTGAGATACCTGAAGGTAAGACCTACTACTCAACTACTGCTAACATAAGACCCTTCCTGCAGAGGTACATGTACAAGAGGTTTGTTAAGGGTAGTGATGCCAACCCTAATCGCTTCATTAAAACTATAATGCACGATGACCTTAACATTGACCTCAAGGACAATGATGGTGGGTACAACTGTGGTAAGCCTGCAGGTTACATTAAGGACTTCAAGGCACTGGGTGAGGATACTCAGAACTTAATCAGGCAGATTAAGAGAGTGCGAGTTATCTTGGGAACTGTAACTTTTCAGGATGCAATGGACTCCAATGGTGATCCTGCAGAGTTAGGTGCAACTCCATTTATCTGGGAGATAGATAACAGGGATGCGTTCAAGACACTGGGTGGGTGCTTCACACAGTTAGCTAAGTTGAAGAGGCTACCTGTTCAGCACAGCATTCAAGCTGCCACTGAGGAGAGGAAGTTACCTAATGGTAATAGCTTCTACGTTCCATCTGTCACACTAGATGTGTCTAACACGATAGAGTTATCTCAGGCTGATCAGCAGTCCTTCACTGACTTTATGAATTGGGTGCAGAACTACAATGACTACATCATCAAGAAGTGGGATGAGAAGTCTCGCACTAAGGAGGACGTAGACGAGGATATGGTTGAGAACTTAGTTAACTTGGACAGTGAGGAGCATTTTGAATGAACCATCCTGCTGAACTGGCACTGCATCAGTATTTAGAGGATGCGTCAAATAGACGCTCCACTATGTCAGATGAAACTATAAAAAAGATTACAGATGACATTGCCGATGCACTAAAGCGTCAGTTTGGCAGTAAGAATAGGGAGGAGGGCTTTCGCCTACGCATGTCTAACATAGGCAGGCCCACTTGCCAACTCTGGTTTCAGAAGAATGAGCCTGAGAAGGCACTCCCCAAGCCTACAACATTTGTAATGAACATGATGCTTGGTGATATAGTTGAGGCTGTGTTCAAGGGCATACTAACTGAGGCTAAGGTTAAGTATGAAGACTCAGATAAAGTTACACTTGATTTGGGAGACACGAAAATATCTGGGGAGTATGACCTAGTAATTGATGGTGCTGTGGATGACGTTAAGTCTGCATCTGATTGGTCATATAAGAATAAGTTTAGTTCTTACTACGCACTTGAAATGGGAGATGCATTTGGCTACATCTCACAACTTGCAGGTTACGCTAAGGCTTCTGATAAGAAGGCAGGTGGTTGGTGGGTAGTGAATAAGGCCACAGGAGAATTTAAGTATGTGGCATCTGAAATAGATGTGGACTGGGAAGTGAGCAAGATTAAGGACACTGTTGCCACAGTAGATAGGAATGAGTTTAAGAGGTGCTTCACCGACACTGCTGAGACATTCAGGGGAAAGGAGACAGGCAACAGGGTGTTAAATATTAACTGTAAGTTCTGTGATTTTCGCAAGTCATGTTGGCCTGAGTTAGAGGAGAGGCCATCTATTATGTCTAAGGCAAAGCAACCTAAGATAGAGTCGTACACTATGGTGGCAAACAATGGCTAGGTTTAATAGGAAAGTAATGCCCCACTGGAGGAGTGGCTTTGAGGAAGAAGTTGCAGCATTTTTGAAGTTGCACCAGAATAAGGTTAGGTATGAGAAACTAAAAATTGAGTGGATTGACTTAGCTTACAGGAAGTACACACCAGACTTCGTGCTAGACAATGGGATAATAATAGAGACTAAGGGTAGGTTTGTTGCGTCAGATAGGAGGAAACACTTAGAGATAAAGCGACAGCACCCAGAGCTAGACATACGATTTGTATTCACTAACAGTAATGCTAAGTTATATAAGGGAAGTAAGTCTAACTACGAGCAGTGGTGCAGTAAATACAAATTTAAGTCGGCCCACAGAGTAATTCCAATGGAGTGGCTGAAGGAGAGAGGCAAACCAATAAAGGATAAAATTGTTTATGTAAAGAAGAGAGTGGAGGTGTAATGTATGGAAGAAGAGGGAGACATATTAGTTGGGTTTAAGGAAGAGGACATAATAATTAGGTTAAGGCCAATGTTAAATAAAGATTTATGGACAGGTGAAGTTCACATAAGTGTACTGTCAGCAGACCAAGACTTCTTTAGTGATGAGGACTTCTTTAACTTAATGCACTTTGCTAGGATGATGACAGCCAGTGTGCCTGCAATGGAGAAGTACAAGGATGTTCGCAATAAAATATATGGAATAGTAAAAGATGATGTTGACAGCGAAAATAATTCTGTTAAAAAGAAAGTAGTTAAGAGAGATGGAAACGTAATTAAATTATCATTTAAAAAAGATGTAGATGGGAGTGCATAATGACAGAAAATAAAGACATGGTTAATAGTCCACCACACTACAATCAGGGAGGAGTAGAGTGCATAGACGCAATTCAGGCTGCCCTTGGGCCTAACTTTAAGTACTACTTACAAGGAAATATAATTAAGTATCTATGGAGATTTGACTATAAGGGTAAGCCACTTGAAGATGTAGAGAAGGCTAAGTGGTACTTGAATAAGTTGAGTGATGAAGTAAAATGAAAGCTAAGGTATACATAACACTTGACATAGATGAGGAAGACTACCCAGTTCCTGCTGACGGAAATGTTGACGAGGAATTGGGAGATGCATTCAGGGAGTACATCTATGACATAGACGGAGTAGAAATTAAAACATTAAAAGTAATATCGGAGAAAGAAGAATGAGTTTACCAACAGATTACCAAAATTTTATAGCTACATCTCGCTATGCTCGTTGGCTTGATAGTGAGCAGAGGAGAGAGACATGGAACGAGACAGTGGGCAGGTATATAGATTATATTTGCAGTAAGGAGAACAAGCTACGTCAGTCCACGAGTATGTGGTCTACGATGAAGCACGAGTTACACAACGCTATCTACAGGCTAGATGTCATGCCCAGTATGAGAGCCTTGATGACTGCAGGGCCTGCCCTAGAGAGGGATAACACGGCAGGGTACAACTGCAGTTACTTACCTGTAGATGATCCAAAGTCTTTTGATGAGGCCATGTACATACTGCTGTGTGGCACAGGTGTGGGCTTCTCAGTGGAGAGGCAATACATAAATAAGCTACCTGAAGTACCTGAGACACTAGATAACTCTGACACTTGCATTGTCGTGAAGGACAGCAAGGAGGGGTGGGCTAAGTCACTGCGTATGCTACTAGCACTACTGTATGCAGGAGAGATACCTACGTGGGATGTGTCTAAGGTTAGACCTGCAGGTGCTAGACTGAAGACATTTGGTGGCAGGGCAAGTGGACCTGCACCCCTAGTTGACCTATTTAACTTTACTGTTAACATGTTTAAGGCAAGTGCAGGCAAGAAGCTGTCTAGCTATGATTGCCATTCTCTTATGTGTAAGATAGGGGAGATTGTTGTTGTAGGTGGAGTGCGTAGGTCAGCAATGATTAGTTTATCTAACTTGAGTGACATACGAATGAGACACGCTAAGTCAGGTAAGTGGTGGGAGACTGCACCACAGATGGCACTGTCTAACAACTCTGTTGCTTATACAGACAAGCCAGATGGAGAGACATTCCTGAGAGAGTGGCTAGGCTTAGTGGAATCTAAGTCAGGAGAGCGAGGCATATTCAATAGAATTGCTTCTAAGAAACAAGTGGAGAAGTATGGTAGGAGAGATCCTAATCACGAGTTCGGCACTAACCCATGCTCAGAGATTATACTTAGACCTTACCAGTTCTGTAATCTTACTGAGGTTGTCATTCGCTCTGATGACACTGCTGAGACACTTAAACACAAGGTTAAACTTGCCACCATACTAGGCACAATACAGTCTACACTAACTAGCTTTCCCTACTTACGTAAGGTGTGGAAGCACAACACAGAAGAAGAAAGACTGTTGGGTGTGTCACTCACAGGTATTATGGACTGCCCACTCACTAATGGACTTGAAGGTAAGATGGCCTTAGAGGAGTTGCTTGAAGAGCTTAGGGAGGTGGCAGTTAAGACTAACTTGAAGTGGTCTAAGAAGCTAGGCATTGAGCAGTCAACTGCCATCACATGTGTTAAGCCAAGTGGCACAGTGTCACAGCTAGTGGACAGTGCGTCAGGCATACACGCTAGGCACAGTGAGTACTACATCAGGACTGTTCGTGGCGATAACAAAGACCCACTCACACAGTTCATGGTAGAGCAGGGCATACCATCTGAACCTGACGTTACTAAGCCTAACGACACTACAGTATTTAGCTTCCCTGTCAAGTCACCTAAGGGGTGTGTCACGAGAAACGATTTAACAGCCATACAGCAGCTTGAAATGTGGATGACGTACCAGAGGTACTGGTGTGAACACAAGCCCTCTGTGACTATTACAGTGCGTGATAGTGAGTGGATGGAAGTGGGTGCATTTGTATTTAAGCACTTTGACGAGATGTCAGGTGTGTCATTCTTACCTCACTCAGACCACACCTATCAGCAAGCACCCTATCAGGATTGCACTGAGGGAGAGTACAATATAATGAGGGAGATGATGCCCGACAGCATTGACTGGTCTAGGTTAGATGAGTTAGAGAAGGAAGATACTACGGCAGGTAATCAGACGTTTGCCTGCAGTGGTGATGTTTGTGAAATAGTTGACATAGGAGCGTAGACATGAATATTAGGCAGAGAAAAGGACTGGGTAAGTATGATGCCCCACTGAAGATACAACACCAGAGAGGCTTTAAGGATTTCTACAGAGCTAGGATAAGTAACCCCTTCAACAGTAACACAATGCAGCATCGTGAGTGGCAACGAGGATTTAACGATGCGTTTGCCCACAACTTAAAGAAGGTACAGAAACATGAACTCAATAGAGCGAGAGGCTAAACAATTTATGGAAGAAAGGTACGGAAAAATGGACATGAATGAATATCAAAAAAACGCTGTAACTACAGCAGTTTACCCACCTCAGCACAAGATACTTTACCCTGCACTGGGATTGGCAGGTGAGGCAGGTGAGGTAGCCAATAAAGTTAAGAAGATAATAAGGGATGGCACAGGCAAGTTGCCTGCCGATTGGAGGGAACAGTTAGCGTCTGAGATTGGGGATGTGTTGTGGTACTGTGCTGCCCTGTCTGAAGACTTGGGGTACACACTAGGACGCATAGCTAAGGAAAATGAAGTTAAGTTAGCTAGCCGTAAGAAGAAGGGTACGTTGCAGGGTAGTGGGGATAAGAGGTAGGCTAGTCACCTGTAAATGACCACGCTTGGTCATCATATAGATTGCGACCATCGGGATTTGAGGGAGAAACTGTCATCATTCTATAGCGTTCAGCTAATACGGCTCTCTCATCTCTAGTTTTCGTGTTAAAAAAGATAGCCTTAAAGTGTCTGAGAGCGTCATCTCTACTGTAGCTATCTGCCTTTGATGGATCTAATATTCTTTCTCTAGCCATTCTTTTAAATATTGCTAATTCCTGCTTTAGCCTTACTCTCTTTTCTATATTACTAGGTATATTTTGGTATTCGTTAGAACCTATGTAGCTTGCTAATTCTCTCTCAGCATACTCACCCATAAGTTTTATAGTTTCATTTGTTAGGGGGGCATCTCCCTTTATTCTTCTGGGCAGCAATTCAAGGTAGTCAAATTGCAATCTATCTGTCTCCAGTCTCACTATGTTTCTCGCATTTCTAGGAGTCAATCCTGTAAATTGCTTAAATAGGGGGTTGTGCCTGACTGTTGATCCTGCTTTTGATGGATTACCTTGAATATCTCTATTGAAGTAGGCATTGTCAGGTAGGCCAATACCCAATGTATCTGCTACAAACATAGTAGTTGGATTTGCTGTGCGAGTCATCTGCTTAAAAAAGTATGGTAAAAACTCTACGTCATCGTTGTTGTACAGTGTCCTATACTTTGGATCTACCACAGAAATAAAATCATTTATTGTGCCTAATCCCACTGTGTAGGTATTAAAGAAGTTACCTAGCATTTTAGCAGCCAGTCTCTCAAAGTCACTTTCATTATCGGTTTTTTGAGAGGCTTCTAGTAGTGCATCTACAATGTATAGACCTGTTCCTGCTCTACCAAATGAACCTGTGAAAGCCTCTATTAAAGATCGTGTAGATAACACAGGCTTGACATCAGATACCTCATCACCTGAAGGTCTTCTCTCTGTAAAGTCTGGGAGTGGCACACTTACTGGGCCTATGTCAGTATGGAACTCAGGAAATTTTCTATATATAAAATCTGCTGCAAGTGCATATATAGCAAATGGACCTAGCATGGCCCTAGCGTCAAATGTTCCACCATCAGTCTCATTTTTATACACAAATGGGCCAGTAGTTTCATCTCCAAGTGCCACTCTAGCTTGGTAGAAAGCTCCTAGTGTAGCGAAACCCGATAGCTGTTGACCCAAAGATTTTGCAGATATATCTAAGTCAAGTTCCTTAGTTTGGAATATACCCTGCCTACCACCTAATTTTTTTGGTCTATTTCTTATGCCTCCCACATTAAGCATTCCTATAATGGGAGCGTGTTCATACATAAACTGAAAAGACCCAATCATAAATTTAGGAAAGGGAACAAAGCCTGCACCTAATGTTGTTGAGAATAGCTTAATAAAATTATCAGCAAACACATTAAAGCTACCTTCTATACCCCTGAACCCACCTCTCTGGTAAGTAAAGTCCGTAGCCTCAGCTAGGGCATTGGCTATGTCTTCTGCTCGTAATCTCTTGCCAAAGCCATCTGCTATTAGCTTATCTAAGTCACTATACTTTACACCATCTACATTTATGGGATTAGCTCTAACTGCTGCTGTCATCTCCCTGCCAAAGATAGACCTCTTAAACATGTTATCACTCATAGTGTTTAGGCCATTTAACCACCTCACAGATTTTAATATACCACTTTCTGCATCGGCAAGTTCGCCTACGTCAGCCATCTGCCTTAGGAGTTTAGATATTTCAGCACTATACCCAAAATTAGGGTCTGCAAGAACCTTAAACAAGGCTCTAGTTCCAGTACTCTCCATTCCAAAGAGCATATCTTTTAATAGTAAGGATGTGCCACCCTTAGCCATTTGTGCTTTACCTAATTCTACTGCAGCTTGAGCTTGCTCTACAAGTTTATCGTCTGCGTTAGTTGCCAACCTAGCATATTTAACTGTCTGCCCCTTACCATAGTTTATTATACCAGAACCTATGTTATCTAGGGCATACACATAGTTACGCATGAAGCCGTTTGTGGTGTTACGTACTGTAGTGGCTGCCTGTATAGTCATCAGACCTACTCTGGATTTACCGAGCAATTCATTGACATTTCTTGCAACTTTAGCAAAGGGGTTTGTTGGCAGGTTTTGTTTATCTAATATTTTCCTAGCTTGACTAGTTACATTTCCCATGCCCACTAGCTCGTCATCTAAAGTATTTAAGGTATTTAAATTGTCTGTGTACTTTTGGCTTTTAGATTTAGCTAGTCTTCCTGCCATGCCTAGCATAGAGCCTGACCTTGATAGTTCGGCAGCAAACAGTGGGCCTACATCTTCCCAATTAAGGTTGTAGTCAACTAGTATGTGGCCTAGTTTTTCTTTTAACACTCCATCGGGGTCAGACTGCAATCCCCTGACAAGCCTAGATGTAATTCTTTCTGAAGAACCTCGTGCTGCATCATCAAAAATGGGAACAGCGTAGTCCATTTCTGCAGCAGCAGATGCTATATTTTGAATAACTTTCTCATCAAATGTAAGGGGGATACCTTCCCCTCTCTCAAGAAGTCTCTCACTATATAATTTTTTACCTGTTGTTAATTCTTCTGGGATTGTTTCCATGAGAGATAGCTTCTCACCCTGTGCTGCCCTCTCTTTCATAGACTCTATTAAGATTTTTTCAAACTCTTTTGCTAAGTCAGCTTTTTTATTATTTGCCTTGAACAGTTTTGATGTTTTAACTTTGTGTACTTGCTCTGCTCTTGTTTTTAAATTAAGTTGATTGACTTGTAATATTCTTTCTGACTCAAACCCCTGCCTGTAACCCAGTGTGCCAGTACCAGTACCCAAAAGAAAAGATGCACCACCACCCATTACAGTGGCAAGTCCTACATTTTTCATGTCTATGCTATCTTTCTGGTCTGTGTCAACACGAGTTTGCTCTTGTGCCAGTACAGTTCCACCTGCAACAGTGGCATCTATAGCTGCAGAACGAACTCCAGTAGTTAAAGCACCCTGTTTTATGGCTTCCCTAATGCTATACTTTATTCCCTGTTGGACAGCCAAAGTTCCTGCTTTCGCAGAACCCATAGAGAAAATACCTGCATAAGTAGAGGGGGCAGAAAATATACCTGCGGCATAGTCTCCCAACGCTTTCATGCCAAATTCACTGTCCATCTTATCATACGTAGACATGAGCCTGCCAAGGCGATCCTTACCTGCCTGATCAGCCTCCTGAACGTGCATTAAATCTTTTATTGCTGTCCACTCGTTTACGTTCTGAAACCTGAAGTGTTCCATAAACTGATCGTACACGTAGCCATCGTCATCAAGTTCTTCGGGAGTGTAATTCTCCCTCTCTATTAAAAACTGTCTTGTGTCTGTTAAAAAATCATTATCGGCTATAAGAGTATCTCTGTTGAGATTGTCTGAGTGGTACATGTGGTAGATAGGTTCAGCCATAGTATTATCTGTTTAATAGATTATTTACAGTATCACTAATAGTGCTATCGGTAGCATCCTTAGGTAGCATATTTTTAACTATTGTCCTCAACTCACTTTCTATACCTCTTTGGGCATTTATTTCACTTTGACGCTTATATTTACCTACTAAGTTCATGACTGTTAGATTACTAAAGAGGGCAACGGTTTCTGGACTTATTACTTTTGTGAAGAACATACTGTTCTCAAATATGGGAAGTCCAAATTGTTTTATTCCCACAGCACCAGTGGGTTTACCCTTCACATAATCAAAGTAAGTTGTGTTAACAAACTCATTAAGGGGCATATCTGCAGTTACAAAACTTCCCTTATGGTCGGCATCATCTGGTGCAACTTTACCTTCTCCATCTGGAGTGGGTATTATTACTGGCTGAAACATAATTTTCTTGTTTTGACGTATGGCTTCGTTTATGTGGTAGTCAGCTTCTGCGTAACTTACCCCACTCTCTAGGGCCTTGTTTAGTGTCATTACTAAGCCATCGGCTATATCTGTTAGTATGTCTAACTGTGTTGCACCCATACCTGAGGTCACAAAAGAACCATTCTGGTACATTTTGTCAGTTATAGTGCCGTGTACTATAGCTAACCTCTCTAAGAAATTTTTATGAATTATATCTTTATCTGTTCTGGCTAAATCTTTTCTGTTAGCTAAATTCACTAGTATACTTTTTTGATCTGCTGCGTGTTGTATTTCTGCAGCAGTATACATCATATTCTGATCCCCATTCTCGTGAGCTTTTCTTCTAGTTATAAATGCTGCATTCTGTAAGTATACTTGTGCCTTTGCATTGTCAGTAGGCATATTCAATTCCCACACTCTTATGCCCCTAGTACCCTTTTCTTCATATGCTTTTTTAAGTTTGTCACCACCGCCAAGATCACTTCTCGGTATACCAGACACATCTAACATTCTATTGCTAATACTAGTAATATCATCAGACATGTCATCATCAAAAATACTCATGTAACCTTGAGTTGGCATTGGACCTAGTGGCATTGTCTTGTACGGAGTAGTGTAACTTTGAGCTAATTGTTCTACTGTCACATTTACGTTAGGATTTCTTGCTAACATAATAAAATCGTCTACTGGGTGTAGCGCACCTCCAGATTCTATAACTTTTGTTCCTATTAATTTTGCTTGGGCAAGAGCAGCCTCAATGCTACCCTCCGTGTCAACTAAGTATTGAACGGCAGAGGTGTCGTTACCCAGTAGGCGAGTCATCTCATCAATAGACTTTTTATTTGCGGCATACTCCTGAGTATATTTCTGGTAATTAGATTGTTTTGTTTGAAACAGGGTAGAGCCAAAAGATTTTATATTATCCTTGTAGTCCTTTATAGAGGAATCTATGCCAGAACTTATTTGATCTGCAGCACCTGCTATTAAGCCTGTTAGAAAGTAACTCATACTACTGCCCTCCTTGACATTAAGCCTGTCGGAGCTTCTTCCATTTCTTCCTGCATAATAGGCTCTTCCACTTCTCCTGCTTGCAGGGTGTCAGGCTCACTTGTTAATTTATTTTTCAGTAAGTCGTTCATGGCCCTCTCAGCAAGTATCTCTGGGTTAATTTGCCCCTCCTCTTCCACACCTGTCTGGTAACTTATGTTTTGAGAATCGCCAATTAACATTATAAATTCCATGATTGCAGGGGTAGCTAAAATTCCTGTGTCTATAGTGTGTACACCCTCCATGACCCCACCAATCTGCATAGTGTTAGCTAGTGTTGTTACTGGAACATCCATTTTTAAAATGTTTCCAACTTGCAGTGCAACTTCCTCATTTGATAGTCTCTGCACGTAGTAGTCTACTACTTCTTCTACCTTAGCTAACTGCGGAGGCCGCTGCCAAGGTCGTGACCCCAACTCAGAAGTCATCCCAATTCCTGCCTGAGGTTGATTAAAATTAGGCTGTGCTTGCTGTATCATTTAGCACCTTTCTTTGATTCTTTACTTCATTCATTAAAAGTATAGCCTTCTGAAGTTCAGCATACTTAGATTCCTTACCCTCGGCCTTTGGCTTTGAAAAAAATCCGTTGCTTGTAATGTCACTGCTAACTTTTAATTTTGATGTCAATTTATTAACTTTTAAGTACACATCTGATGCTGAATTAAATGCCCTCATTAGTTTAGTTCTCCTTATCTAAGTTCTAGAATATTTTGCTGTTATCCAAGCGTTGCCCAAGCTACCTATGAGCCTACCTATGGCAGTACCTGCCGCAGACTTGGCTTGGTTCTTTGCCACTGTTTCTTGTGTCTTGGCATCTAACTCTGCTACAGCCATATTGTTCTGCCTCTCTAAACTATTCTCGGCACTCTGCCATGCCCACTCCATAGTGTCAGAGTAGTAGCTCCACAAGTTAGCGTAGGCTTGATTAGATAT